>Ga0181553_10000540_pt1 | contig 32923 bp, 24 predicted proteins | sample 011ome_17_FD_133753 | JGI IMG/M metagenome (GOLD analysis project Ga0181553, IMG submission 133753) | Coastal salt marsh microbial communities from the Groves Creek Marsh, Skidaway Island, Georgia - 011502XT metaG (megahit assembly) | ecosystem: Environmental > Aquatic > Marine > Intertidal...
GGGCTTTTTTCGCACAAGCAGTCCCACTGTAAGAACAGTGATGATAGGACCTACTGATGCAAGCGAAAGTACACCAAAACCATCAATAGCTCCAGTTTTTGCACCGATACCAAGACCCATCGCAAGCACAAGGGGTACAGTAATTGGACCCGTAGTAACACCGGCGCTATCCCAACCAAAATTAACAAAATCTTCGCTCGAAAAGAATGTTAAAATTAAAAGAAATGCATAAGGTGGGATTAACAAGTACCAGAGTTCTAAATTAAAAGCTATTTTAGCAACACCAGTTGCAATGCCAAGGGCAACGCCGGTAGCTACAGCTTGCATTAATAAATTTTTCTTAAATGCACCCACAGTTATTTTTTCTACCGTTGCACCCAATGCATTAAGTGCCGGTTCGGCGAGTGTTGCACCGTACCCTAAAATAAAACCAAAAAGAATCGCCAAGCATTTTCCAGCTGTAGAAGACTTAAAGAGAGGGTCAACAAAACCTTCGCTTTGCCAAGGTTGAATCGAGGTAAAGCTAGATACAACATTTCCTCCAAGTTGTTCACCTAATGGAGTTAAACCAAGTGCAATACCTAAATTAAAAAGACACATTCCAATAACAGCACAAGCAATACCAATGAATAATTCGTCTAAGTATTTTGGTTTCTGCCTTAACCCACCCATGAGAACAAGCAACAGAATAGAGCAAAGAGGAACGATTGCCCAAACAGCACCTTCAAGTGCTCCTCTGTCTTGGTCAGGTCCATCAAGTTGACCATTTTTCTCTGTATAATTAATACTACCATCATCATTAAAACCGTAAAAATCTTCTCCAGGATCGAGCAATCCATTACCATTTTTATCCTCGTCGGGTTTGAATGTATTTGGGAAAAAATCAAAGTTGTTTGTAAAGGCTGTAGCAATATCCGCATCTTTATCCCAAACACCGTCTGGTGCCTTAAACCCTTCTCTTACCACATATGTCTTGGCTCCTTGTACTACTACATTTTCGCGGACATCTTCGGGATCGTTATCCAGTAAGCTAGGTACAATTTTACCCTCAGTTATTCTCGTTTTGATGGTATAACCTTCCGGTAACTTTTTATTTTTTTGAAGATAGTTATCAACATAGAGCCTTTCATCTTTTGAAAGCGACCAAAATAGAGAATCTTCGTCTACTGCTCCTGATGCAGCCATTCTTTCAGCCGCTACAATGTCACCAAATTTCTGGAAATCTTTTGGATAATTTTTACCGTATTCACCAGCATTGAGATGCCATTCTGCCTTGGAAAACTTTGCCATGTAGTAATTATCACCATTAAACAAATACAGTGCGTAGCACATGACTGCTAAAATAGGGAATAAGGATGCTAGTGTAACAACTCCAAAACCTGTATTACTCGACCCTCCAGTCGATACGATTCGGCAAACCCCGATTCCAAGAGCTAGTACCAAGGGAACGGTGACAGGCCCAGTAGTAACTGCACCACAATCCCAGGCTAGGCCAAGTACATGCTTCAACCTATCATCAGAAAACTGCATGTATAGAGTAATGCAGGATAAAATGACTACTCCAGCATAAATAAAAGGCTTGAGAGACCATCCCTTGTAAAACCTGAGCACCCCAAGAAGAACAGCGATGCCAACGCCAACACCAACGCAGTTAACGAGCATACCTGCACCGGTATTTAAAATAGTCCACAACAACGGAGCGGCTGTTGGGTCAACACCTGAACCAGCGGCCCTGAGCACACCAATAGCAGGTTCCGCAAAGGTTGCAAATGCTCCAAGTACAAAACCAAATGCTAAACTGGCAGGCAAACAAGGTATTCCAAAAATCTTCTTCCTTGGTAAAGTAGAGCCCAGTGTTTCACCAAGAGGCATTAAACCAAGTCTTAGGCCTTCCATGAAAAATGCTAGGCCAATAATAACAATCATTATTCCAACGGCTATCATTAAGGAATAAACAATTGGTAAGCCAAGGACCAAAACTTGAAATACTATTAGATAAAGAATAATAAACCAAACACACTGGATTTGCTCGACAACCTTGTCTTTGGAAAATGATAGCAAAATGCTAATCTTCTGCTTTAAGCTTAATTGAAGTTTTTTTTGATCAGATGATTGTTGTGCTGTCATAATAATAAACTATTAGGGATGAAAGAATATAGTCATTTAAAAGTACTTAAAGGTAAAGGGAAAGCATATTCCAAGATTGATCACATACTCCACGAAGCATTGGCAAGAGTTAAAGAAACTCTATTTACACCTTGATCAAGTTCGATAGGCACATTCCATGTTACTCCAATTTTGCCAAGTGCAGCCGTTCCGATTATGTAGAAATTTCCTTGAGGGATATTAGAGGCAATGGCAGAGCCGTTAATATCAGTTCTTACTCTTTTACCACGTCCATTTTCCACTTCTGAAATAAGTAAATTTCTTATCTTCTTTTGAAGATCAGGGTAACGAAATGAGTTTTTTCTAGATTTAGCCCACAACTCAGAATAGGAATCAACAGATGGAAAATCTAAAAGAGATATCCCTCCATTTGACAAAATGGTATTTAAATTTTCATTTACTATAAAAAACTCGGTGTAGAAAGCCTCTTTACTCTTTCCGTTGTAAGAAGTTACCACTGCATCAAAATTTAATGTACAGAAACTCGACAACTCATTGTTTGCAAGGTTTAGCTCGTTGTTCGTCGAACTTGATTTTAAAGAAAATTCTGGATCGGCAAGAAATACATTTTGCTTGGGAATGTTCTCGAGGCTTGAAATACGAGCTTCTAGAGCATCATTACGGTGCCTAAGATCTTTGATCTCGTTGGACTTAAGCAGTAGGCTGTTTTTAAGATTGCTAATCTCAGAATGAAATCCTGAAATTTCTGATTCTTCATAAGAAGGTTTTGGAAAATCCATTGCAATTTGCTTGGCTTCTCGGGGAGGCAGACCTTTAAGTCGGCGTACTTCAGCGAGTAGCTCATCATTGATCGATGATAGTGAAGCAATTGTTGTATCTTTGTCAGAATTAATTTTACGCAATTCTTCAATACTTTTCTGATGTTCTAAAGCCGATTCCTCAAGGTTATGAAGGGCAAGTTCAGCCCCTGTCTTAGAGATTCGATTAGTGGACTTTTTTAAATCAATATTTGGAACATCAGGAGAAGATTTGTCACTAACGATTGAATCAGCACCATTTACAATAAGGGCCTTTGAATTATTGCTGTCATTCAGGAGATCCTCAAGGTCACTAACTTTGCTTGAACTTGATATAAGACTTGAAACCTCATTATCAGTTGAATCGCTCAAAAAAAATTCTTGATCAAAATTTTGATCAGATTTTCCACAAGAGGAAATCCACAATATAAACAAAAGAAAAGAGAGACTTAATAATAGATCATTAAACTTCCGAAACATAATTAAGAACTACCAAAATATCTGTTCAACTCTTTGCAAGCACAATAATGAATAAGACCAACTTGTTATTTACAAAATATTTATTTATGAAATATTGATACCAATGTCTCATCATACCCTATTAGAGACCGATTTACTGGTTCATGAAAATCGTTTCCTAAAACAAACGATTGTATCCCTTAGGAACGAACTTGTAAAAAAAGAACAAGAATCAGAAGATTTGGTACAAGCAAAAGAAAAAGATTTAAATTCTGAGATCAATTACCTCAAAAGTGCAATAGAAAATCAAAGGTCTGAGCTTGAGAAAAAAATCATTTCGCACGAAGATGAAAAGCAGCAAATTACTCAGAACTTTAGAAATGATCATAAGCAATTCCAAAAGCTTATTTTGGGTCTAAGATCTTCATTAGAAAAAAAATCAGATGAAGTTGATGCTCAAAGGCAGAGATTATCTTCTACATTTAACCTGGAACTTACCAATTTAAAAGAACAAATCGAATCTTTGAGAGATGCACTTGATGCAAGCCGATTAGAGATTCAAGTCGCCAAACAGGAAGCAACAAGAGAAGCCTCAACTGAAATCTCTGCACTAAAAAAATCTTTGTTAAACCTGCGACAAAAAATTGAAGGATTAAGAGTCTTAAATGATCAAAAAATACAAAAAATTAGAGCAGATGCTGAAATTGAAAATGGTGGACTTCGGCAAACAATCTCCAAACTTCGAAATGAACTTGAAAAGTTTGAGTCCCAAAAAGATGATGAAGTCCAAAAAGCAATTTTAGGGAAATCAAGGGAAATTGCTGCACTCAAGTCCACTGTAACAACTACAAGAGAAAAAATATCGAAAATCCAAGCAGAGGAAGCTGCAAAAGCTCAGGTAAAGTTTTCAACATATGCACTCGAGGTAAACAACCTTAAGAAGACAATTGAGAAAATTCGAGAAGAACTTGAAAGCCAAAAACATAAAACCAGTCAAATAGAACAAGAGGCGAGAAAGTCATCTTTCGAGGAAATCAAGCAACTAAAATTAACCCTATCCAAGACTCGCGATAAACTTGAATTTCAAAAAAACTCCGAGGCCGATCACATTCAGAAAGTAAGAGCAAACAGCGAAACTGAAATAAATGTTCTTAAAAATTCAGTACAAGAGCTAAGAAAAGAGCTCGATAAAGCGTCATTTGATAAAAGTGAAGCTGTCCAGAAGGTAGAAAACACATATCGCTCGGAAATTTTGTTACTAAAACAGTCACTTTCAATTGCCCGTGACAATTTAGAGACAATCAAAGCTAGGCAAGACGACAAAATACAAAGATCTATCTCATCTATTAATAATCAAAATAGATCCTTAAAGAAAACAATCTTTGAATTAAGGGAAGAACTTGAAAAAGAATCTACTGATAAAGAAAATATAATAAACGATTTTCAATCTGCTAAAAGCCGTGAAATTATGCAGCTTAAGACCTCTCTAAGCCAAACGAGAGAAAAGCTTGACCAACAAAAGGCAAAATATGAGTCAGAATCTCAAAAGATTATTTCATTCAAAGAAAGTGAGATTACTAGCTTAAAGAATTTAATAGAAGTATTGAGAGATGAATTAGAGCACTCTAAAATTACCAGTGAAGATCTAGTACAAAAAAGCAAAAGTGAGTCAGAATCAGAGATCCAGCAACTCAAGTTATCTTTACAAAGAATGCGAGAACAGCTACAAAAACTTAGAGACAGTGCAGAAGAAAAACAGCAAGTCTCTATTGCTCATAAGGAAAGAGAAAATAGTAATTTAAAGAAGACAATATCAACGCTTAGATCAAATCTTGATGATGCTGAATTTAAATTACAGGATTCATTGCAAAAGTCAGAAGCCAAAACTAGTGCTAAGTTAAATTCGCTCAAACAAAGCCTTTCGCAAACAAGGGAAAAAATGGAGTACCTTGTTAATCAAAAAGACATAGATATTCAAAATGCTGTATCAGAAAGGGAGTCAACTATACAACAATTACAGAAAAGCATCACTCAATTGAGGGAGGAAGTAGAATTTCAGAAAAATTTAAAAATAGAAGCGATTCAAAAATCAACGGCTACTTACACCAATGAGAATTTACATTTAAAAAAGTCTATTTTGGATTTAAGGAAAGAACTAGAGAGAGTAAAAATAACAAGTGAGGACGCTATTCACAAAGCCAGATGCGAAAGAGAAAATGAAATTAAAGTTTTACAGGAAAACTTAGCAAGGCTTCGCTTAGATATTGAGGGTGAAGAAATTAAGAAACAAGAAATTGTTCAACAAGTAATAACCTCTAACCAAAATGAAATCAAACATTTCAAAAGAATGATCTCGACTCTTCGAGACGAACTTGAGCAGAGTAAAATTAATTTTGAGAAGACAAAGCAAGAAGATTTGCAAAAAAAAGAATCGGAAATGTTGCAGTTGCAGTCGACTATAATTGAATTGAGAACTAAACTTGAAAAATAATATGGTACAAAAAAAAGATAATAAATCTAAAAGAACTTCAAGGTTTTCTGATATGCTTCTACAAGTTACGAACGACCTTGCTAAAACCAAATCTTTAGACGAAGCACTTGAAGTTTTAGTAAAAATTACCACGACTACAATTGGAGCAGAAAGGGGTACCATTTTCCTGAACGACGCCTCAACCGGCGAATTATATTCACGTATTGCACAAGGAAACTTTAGAAGGGAGATCCGAATTTTAAATACCAAAGGGGTGGCAGGTTGGGTCTTCACACAAAATGAGGGTGTAATTATTCATGATGCCTACAAAGATGAAAGGTTTAATAAAGCTGTTGATGTTAGGACTGGCTTTAGAACAAAAAGTATCCTTTGTGCGCCTTTACGCACCGTATCCGGAGAGGAAATTGGTGTATCCCAAATACTTAATAAAATAGATGGTCAGTTCGAACAAGAAGACCTTGACCTGCTTGAAGCAATGACTGAACAAGCAGCTATAGCAATCCAAGGAAACATAATTGTTGAACAAATTGAAGCAGCCAGAAAACAAGAACTCGAGTTTCTCGATGTAGTTTCACAAGTTTCTTCAGAATTGGAACTAACACCTCTTCTACAAAAAATTATTACCACGATTTCCACAATGCTTGATTGTGAGAGAGCTACTCTCTTTATTAATGATGAAAAAACTAATGAGTTGTATACTGAAGTAGGTGAAGGTCTTGATGAAAAATCAGTTATCAGGTTTCCCAATCACCTAGGAATAGCTGGTACAGTTTTCACATCCGGAAAACCTGTCAATATTCCCCATGCTTATGCAGACTTGCGGTTTAACCCTAGCTTCGACAAACAAACGGGATTTTTCACAAGATCCATTCTGTGTATGCCTGTTCTAAATAAAGAAGGAAAAGCTATTGGTGTTAGCCAAGTTTTAAATAAGAGAGGTGGGTCATTTAATGCTGAAGACGAGAAGAGATTGGCTGCTTTTACTTCACAAATTTCAATGGGAATTGAAAACGCTAAACTGTTTGACGATGTTCAAAACCAAAAAAATTACTCTGAGAGTATTTTGTCTAGCATGCATGATGCTGTTCTTACCCTTGATGAAACTGGTGTTATTAAAACCTGTAATACGGCTGGACTACGCATACTTCAAGCTCCTGTTTTGAGCGAAGTACTGGGAAAAAAAGCTACAGACATTTTAACAGACCAGAATTCTTGGTTGCTTCAAAAACTAGACTCTGTAACCGAGCAAGAGGATTTCTTAGACACGGAAATCAAAATTGAAGGTGAAACTCTTTCCGTGAACATTTCTTTGATGCCACTAGTTGGACAAAAAAAAGAAAATCTCGGAGTAATGCTTATGATCGAAGATATTAGTTCCGAAAAAAGAATGAAATCTACTATGTCTAGGTATATGGATCCTGAATTAGCAGACCAACTGATGATGGGTGGTGATGGAAATGACATTATGGGGGGAAAGCAAAGTGTTGGAACAGTCCTTTTTTCGGATGTCAGAAGTTTTACCACTATTACTGAAGAATTAGGTGCACAAGGGACTGTGAAACTACTGAATGAATATTTTACGATCATGGTTGACTGCATAACGGATGAAGGTGGCATGCTAGATAAGTTTATTGGCGACGCCATGATGTGTATATTCGGCACTCCAGTGCCCCATGATGATGATCCTGATCGTGCAGTGAGAGCGGCAATTCGGATGATGACAGATTTAAATGTATTTAATGAAAAAAGGGCAACTGAAGGGAAGATGCCTATTGATCATGGTATGGGAATAAACACCGATTCTATTGTTTCAGGAAATATAGGATCTCCGAAAAGAATGGACTACACTGTAATTGGAGATGGAGTAAACCTAGCTGCAAGAATAGAAAGTGCATGTAAACAATATGGTGCTCATATTTTAATTAGTGAGTTTACACAAAAAGCAGTTAAGGCGACGTATAGAACCAGGCAAGTAGACTACATGATAGTAAAAGGAAAAACTGTTCCAGTTGGCGTCTATGAAGTATTAGATTTCCATACCGAAAAATCATACCCAAACCTTGCTGATGCTCTTGGAGTTTTTAATGAAGGATACAGATCATGGACTGACGGCAAATGGGATCAGGCCATTAAGTCTTTTAAAAATGTACATAAAATAAATCCAAACGATAAAGCAGCACAACTGTACTTAGATCGATGCGATTACATGAAAAAAAATCCACCCAAAGAGGAATGGTCTGGCGTTTGGGTAATGAAGACAAAATAGCTAATTGATAAAATGAATCCAAGAACCCATTTGGAAAAAGCAATAAATTTAAATCCTGATTTTTCAGAAGCGTATTTTGAACTTGGATTACTCGAAAAACTAGAAGGAAACCAAGCGGATGCTCTAAAATTATTTAAAAAAGCCGTATCAATAAACAAAAATTTCGCAGAAGCAGAATGTGAGCTTGCCATTACCCTAATGAACACTGGGGAGCTTGAGGAATCGAAAGACCATTTTCTAAATTCTTTAGAAATTAATCCTAATTATGCAGATGCCTATTATAATTATGGCTTATTACTGACCAAGTTACATGATATTGAGGAAGCTAAAAATAACTTCGATAAGGTAACTGAAATCAATCAGAATTACGCAAAGGCTTATTATCAAAAAGCAAGGTTACTTGTACATGCTGATGATTATGAGTCAGCACGGAAAAACTATGAAACAGCGATCGATATAGATAATGAATTTGTAGACGCTCATTACTACATGGCCAAACTTTTGTCCGGAGGTGTAGCAACAGATAAAGAAGGTACTATTATCGACAGGACCGATATACCTGAAGCAAAAAAACACCTACATAAGATCCTCAAACTTAAACCAAATCACATTAAGTCCTTGTATAATCTTGCTAAGATTGACTACGAAAAAGAAGATTTTAACCGGGCAAAAACAAATCTTAACAAAGCAATTAAGCTGCACCCTAAATACTGGAAGGCTCAGTTTCTGCTTGGAAAATTATACCTCAAAATTGAAGACACACAAAGTGCAGAAAAAAACTTTCTACTTTCAATACAGAACCATGAAATAAACCCAAAATCTTACTATGAATTAGGAAATATTTATTTCAAGCAAAGTGACTTTAAAAGAGCTGAAGAGTTTTTCAATAAATCCATTAGCCAAGAAGACGAAAACGCCAAAGCACACTATTATGTGGCTAAAATACACAGTAAAAATGGTGATTCAGCACAAGCAAAGAAACATTTTTACAAATCTCTAGAGATTGACCCAGAATATGCGAATACATATTATGAACTAGGACACCATTGCTTAAAATTTGATGAAATAAACGAAGCAAAAATTCATTTCCAAAAAACAACTGATATAGACCAGAATTTTGCTAAAGCTTACTATTACCTCGCCAAATCACTAAATAATCCATCAGAATACGACCAAGCATTTAGAAATTATGAAACGGCACTTGAAATCGACCCACAGATGGAAGAATGCCATTACCATTTCGCCAGCTTACTAATAAATGGCTCAAAACTCCAAAATGACGGCACATTAGTCAAAGAACCTGATTTGCACCTTGCTGAAAAACACTTATGCAAAGCAATAAAAGTGAATCCCAACTTTTTTAAAGCTCACTATAAAATTGGAAAGCTGAAAAATATTCAGAAAAAATACGAAGAAGCTCTTGCATGCTTTAAAAAATGCATAAAAATTGAAAATGATTACGCAAAAGCTCATTATGAGATCGCGTTGCTGCTTATCAAAAAAAAAATACAGTCCCTACCCCTAACAAATAACTCGGAATAACAGGTTTTTGTGCTCGATCAAGAAATTACAAATCATTTGGAATATGCTGTTTCAAGTGATCCGAAAAATCTAGATATTGTAAAGCTAGCAGTAAAGTTTTATTTAGAAAAAAACGATCTTTTAAAAGCAGAAAGTATTCTTGGAAATTTTGGCTGTAATAACAAATCTGATTTAATTTTTTTTTTAAAGTCCCAAATAGCCCTTAAAAGAAAAGAGTATAAAAAGGCATCTGAGTATATAGCTACTTGTATTGGACTTAACCCTTCAATCGAATATCTTTCTATCGCATACCAAATCGAATTACATAATGGAGATAAAAATAAACTCTTTGAGTACCTTAACCTTCTTGTCGAGAAAGACTCCAAAGATGGCTGGCATTACTACGAATTAGCAAGATTATTAGATGCAGAATATGATTATCAACGTATATTTTATTTAATTGAAACAAGTATCTCTCTGTTACATTACAATGAAAAACCAATCATATTAAAATACGAAATTTTACAAGAAAATCGCTTAGATTTACAAGGTACACCCTTCTACAAGACCCAAGACAACATTTTAAGAGAATTAAATCAAATTGTTAAGCTAGATCCAAAGAATCATATGCTTGGTTATTATGTTGCTCAAGTAAATTATAAAAATAAAAATTTCGATAATTCCATATTAATACTTGAAAAAAAATCGATCAATAATGAAGACTTTTTATTATTAGGAAAGTGCTTCATGGAGAAAAAAAATTATCTTAAGGCGATAAAATTCTTCAATAAAATAAAATTACCAAGAAATGAAATGTTTCTCATAAATAAGTTTAAAGGTATTTGTGCACTACATTTGAAAAAGTATTCAGATGCCAGAAAATATCTTTTATGTGCGTATGATTTGTATGATGTTGAGCAAGAAAAAAATAAGAGATTATACGATTTTCACATTAAAAATAATGAATTCAAAAAAGCAAAAAACGTTCTAATTTCAAAAATTAAGATAAGAAATTTCATGTCTGATATTTGCATGATGCTTCATCAATTCAGAGATATACCAGATGATAAGGATTACCTAGAAAAGGCTTTAAATGTAAACAACCAGAACAGCAATGCATTATACGAGATGGGTTTGTTTCATAAAAAAACCTGTACTCAAGAAGCATTAACATACTTTTTGAAATGCGTTCAATATGACTGGACAAATAATAAGGCACATCACCAACTCTCCTTATTGTACAAGGAACATGGTCAGATCAAAAATTATATTAAACATAAAAAGATATCTGAACAGCTAGACTGAAATCTACAACTAACTATTAATTGAGATCTCTTAATTTAAATTTTTGATATCCTTTCTGTGCATAAAAAAAGAAATTGGAACGCTCAGAAGGTAAAAAATTCCGACAGAAAAAAGACTTAGCCACATTTCTTTGATAAATATTGCCACAAATAGACACACGATAATAAGCACAAAAAGTGCTTTTCCTGAGGATACACTTAGACGAATATTACGAAATGAAAAAGTTGGAATCTGTGATATAAGAAGTACAGAAATTAAACCTACCCATAATAAAAGCAGATAGGAGTAGTCAAGAATTTGAAAGCCTAGGTCAAAGCGGTTGCAAATAAAATTGAAAGATAATGGCAACAAAACTAATCCTGCTCCAGCTGGTGATGGGACACCAATAAAATATCCTTTTTTTATAATGTTATCGTTTTGCTTCTCCTGTGTCATAACATTAAAGCGGGCTAATCGGAAAGCACAACACATAGTGTAAAAAAGAAATGGAATCCAAAACCAACCTAAAATCTCACTGTTGTTATGAACTGGAAGAGAGTCTTTAATCCAGAGAAATGATATAATTGAAGGTGCAACGCCAAAACTTATAGCATCTGCAAGGCTATCTAGTTCAGCTCCAAATCTAGAAAATGCTCGTAATAGTCTAGCTGACAAACCGTCTATCATATCAAAGCATGCAGCAACAAGAACACACAAAGCTGCATTTTGCCAATCTGAATCTAACGCAAATCTAATACCCGTAAGACCAGTACAAAGTCCAATCGTTGTAAAGATATTTGGAAGAAGTTTGATGAATGACAGTCTTTTGGCTTTATGTCTGATATTCGTAAATAACCTATGTTTGTAACAGATTGCAAGATCGCAAATGTCTACGTGCCACTCGATGCTCCAACCCATAAGACCGATTAATAATACGCTGCCATAATTCGGCCCACATTTTATCATGTGGATTGGATATGCCAGCAACAGTGCATGAGTATGAGTCTGTGTAAAACATAAAGAAATGGGAAGTATTTTCGGAATCTTCTAAATCACTGTATACCTTTGTATTTCTCAATCTTTGTAATTCAGAAAACAGATATTCATTACTATCAATATAGCCACATGAAATTTCAACTTTAGGAATAATTTTTTTTTCAGAAACCAAAATTTCTCTTAATGGAGTTAGAATCCGGGTTACTTTCAGCATCACTCTACTCTTGTAGTCAACAAGGTCAATCGTTGTCTCCATGCCAGATAAAGGAAATCTTGAGAGCCTAAAACAAAATTTTTCTGATTTAGGAGTAGGCAAATCAAGCGTAGCAACTATACTAGAATTTAAACTTTCAAGTCTTTGGGGGAAAATCATGTCGGAAATCAAAAATTCTAATAAGCATGAACAGTGCCAAGCAATCCCTGTATGGTATTGTTATTACATTACATTTTTCTTATTGTTTTTATCCCTACAAGGTTGTCAGAAAAAAAAATGGGATCCGAATCAACAATTTGAAAATGAAGTTGATAGAATAATACAACAAAGAGATGTTTCTATTTTGTTAGATGAGAACATTGCTAAACAAAACCTCAGGCAATTGAATCTTAAATTAAAAGATTCTGTGTATCCAGGATTGGGGATTTCTAATTTCAACAATCTCGTTGGCTCATATGGGCAAATAGTAGCTGAAAAAAACGAAGGTGGAAAAGTGTGGATAACAATTAAATATTTCTGGAAAGATGTCGTCGCTCAACATTTCGGGATTGATTCTTCTGAATATAAATACTGCTCGAAAACAAAATTCTACTTAGAAGTTGTTGCAAATGACACTCGAATTGTCTCTATTTCTTGGCTTTAGCCTTTGTATTTCTAGCTAGCGTAACAATTAATTTAACAACAGATCCCTGGCTTGTCATGGTTGGAACCAAGTTTGCTAATATCCAGCCATCTTTAGAGTGTATGTTTAATTCCTGAGACAATAATTTCGCAATAACCTCAGAGTTGTCATCACCTTTTACTCTCAGTCCTTCTGGACCAAGAACAATGACTTTATACTCTTTTACCATAAAGAACCAATTGATATTATAGTATAATTTGATTAAGCTTTCTCGTTATCAGCTCCATAATATTTATTGTAGTACTTATATCGGAAATAACCATAGCCATAATAACCAGAATAATAATATCCTGGTGTTTTCTTTTGAGGTAAATCGTTTAACACTACCCCCAACACATTGGCACCCGTTTCTTCGATATTTTCAATTAAATTCTTAGCTGCTTTTCTAGAAACTTTTCCATATCTAGTTACAAATAATACTTCCTCTGCTTTTCTAGCAATTGCTAAGGAATCAGGGAAAAGGCCTATAGGTGGACTATCGATTATAATAACATCAGCAAGGGTTCGTATATGATTGATGACAATTTCAAACTCAGAACTTTCAAGCATCTCAGTGGCAGCACGTGTTTTACCGCCAGAGGGAAGCAAAGATAAATTATCATGTATTGGATGTAATGCTTTTTGAGTAAAATCTGCCAATTGATCAACTCCACCTTTTGCCTGATTAATGAGTGTAACTAGACCATCGTTATTCTCAATTCCACAAAATTTGTGCAGTCCAGGCCTTCTTAGGTCAAAATCGATTAATATCGTCTTTCTCCCATGATTTGCGCAACTGTACGCCAAATTTGCTGAAATAAGGCTTTTACCTTCACTGGGTATAGCAGAGGTTACTAGAATGATTTTCGGATAATCAGCACGGGAATTCATTTGAATACGACTATACATACTTCTAAAGGATTCCGTTAACCCATCATCTAAATCATTTCCAACAATTAGTGGACGTTTAGTCTCCTCTACCTGTGAAATCTGAGGAATGCCACCAATTAAATCTTTACCTATAAAAACATCAACATCCCAGGGTGATTTGACTCGATTATCAATGAATTCAAGCAATACTGGAACTGCAATGAAAACGACAAAGAAAATAATAATTCCATTTTTTCTTATTGCGTTTTTATCTGGTGTAAAAGGACTACTAGCCAAGCTTGCAAAATTCTCGCGGTGAAGAGGATCATCTTGCTCAGAAGGTAATGACTGTTCGATTTTGACATCATTTAGTCTTTTGTGAATTTGCTGCGTACTAGCCCTAACAATCTCAAGCTCCCTTTTGAAATTATCTAATTTATCTTCAATATCACTAAGCTCTGCAGATTGAACCTGCATAACCTCCATTGCCTTTGTAAACTCACTTTCCTGATGTTGAAGTTCAACTAACTTGTCACGGAAATCATCTATTGCTGATTGCACTTCCTTAGCAAGTGCCTTTTTCACATCTTTAACTTGTCGGGCATTGGCAAGCATCTTGGGGTGACGTTCTAAATAACCAGGATCAATTTCTTGAAAATCTCTTCTTTTCTTTTCCAGATCAAAAAGGCTTTTGCGCAGGGAGGGTACATTGCCATAAGACTCAATAGCGTCTATTTCAAAAAATTCTTTAATAATTGCAATTTCAGATTCTATATCCTGAGATCTCAATGAATCATTTTGTACTCCTATACTAACTCGTATATTAAGAATTTGCTTAAGTAGTGTTGTTATTTTAATTTGCTCTAATTGAGCTCTAGTTATTTCGCTTTGATACTGACTTTTGCGACCGAAAATACTCTGTTTTGCGTCCTCTAAATACGGTATGTTATTATTTTTTTTGTAAGTAGACATGGAAAGCGCAATCCGTTTTTCTTCGCTTTGTCTATTTTCAAGTAAGAGTTCAAGTAAATTGCGAGCCGATTCAACTTTTTTACTTTTGCGACTTTTATGCAACCTTTCGTATTCATTTTGTACCGTGTCAGCGATGATTTGTGCACCTCTCCCGCTTCTTGAATTTGCTATGATTGTAATCCTAGGATTTCCTGCACTAGGTGGAGATATATTTACAGAATAATTAATTACACTAGCTATTCCTACAGGGATTCCATCTTGTAAAAATGGAGCAAGTAGGATAGATTTATAATCCGGATTCTCACTAATCTTTTGGGTAACATTCACCCTTAACTCCTGACTATTTAAGCCGTCGAGATGACGAGTGATAAGAGTTTGCACTTGATTATCTCTTTCGACTTTTTGCAAATTCAATAAGGAAGGCGGAGGAATTAACCGAAAAGTCGCAGTAGAATTATAATATTCAGGTACTTGAAGCTCTTTGTACACATAACCAAGGGCAATCGGTAGAGCTAAAGTAATCGCAAGGAGCCATCGATCCCTGATAATAAGTATAAAATCAGCCAGACCACGAATTTTACTTTTTGGCTTAGTACTATTTTCATAGTTATTTCCTTCGAAGTTTTCGTCCATTATATTAGTCGCTCAGGCACTTGAATTCGATCCCCGGGGTATATCCAAAATCTTTTTTTGGTACCAAACTTTATTAATCCTTTACTTAATGCCTCGACATCCACCGTGTATGTTTCAGTTTTTTGTGCATTACCACTGGAGTCATAAATAGTTCGTGTGACATATACCTTATTTTTTCTTGCAATATCTGAAAAACCACCTGCTCTTGAAATGACTTCGACTATATTCATTGCTTCAACTTCTGGAGGAAATGTGTAGGGACCTTGCCTGTTTACTGAACCATTCAAAAAAACTACTCTCTCAGAATACTTTGTGATAAAAACATTAACCCTTGGATTTCGAAAGATAAGATCATTCTGATATTTGCGAATAATTAATGACTCCACCGACTTAATATTCAATCCGCTAACAGTAAGCTCACCAATATAGGCAAGTCTAATTATTCCTTGATTATTTACCTGTACTTCGGCAGAGCAATCTGGCTCACCTTGTACAGTAACACGAATTCTATCATTTGGTCGAATTTTATACCCTGATGGGTCTCGTAGTACAGATGGGTCATTACTGTAAGAATTTTGACCAGTTAAATATGATATATTTGTGGTTATAAAAAACCAACAAACTAATGAAAGACTTCTAAGAAACATAATTTAGAAACTTCCGATTAGAAGAGCTTGTATGATGTGCCTACCGTAGGAGCCTGAATTTCGATCTATAATGCTGTAGTCGTAACTTCCACTAGCATTGAAGAACTTATTAATATTTTTAGTGACTGAAAACCCCAATCCATATGAATTCATCGAACTTGATTCTCCTGAAACAATAACATTACTTGAAGGGTAAGTGTAATCTACAGTGCTTGCATTTAAATAAGCAGAACCAGAAACGCTCTCCACAAAACGATGGGAAAGGCCAGCACGGGCGGAAGTCGTAAAGGTAGAAAATCCCTGTGCGGATGGGGAAAAAGATCGATTAAGTGAAAATGTAGATGAGGTTTTAGAATTATATTTATATGATAAACCAAGGCCAACGGTCAGGTTGCCTTTATCTGGATTACCATTGTTGTCAAATGTAACGAGTGTATAGCCTATATTAGCGTCACCAGAAAGCTTACTCGAATAATCACCATTTGCACCAAATGATATTGAATGAGATTTGCTATCAATTAGGTTAGGCTGGTCACTCTTACTTTTAGACCTAGAAAAAGTGTAATTGGTGTAGATATCGAGCTTTTCAGAGTAAATATAAAAAGCTCTAAAATTTAGCGGTAAGGTGGAAAAGTCTTGATATGGACGAGGCCCTGTTGAACCGACTTGGTATTGCTGTATACTATAATTGGTGCCACTGCTAACTCCGAATTTTCGACTATGGTTATACCTTACATTCATTCCGAGAGTAAAATAGGAATAAGAGGTAAGATCCTGCTCAAGGACGCTTGCAGACACTTTTTGCCCTAAATCAAAAACAGCTTCAAAACGAATTTTGGCATTGTTTGAAATTCTCTTGTTTTTCGAAAGTGTTTCATCAAAATCCACACTAAATGTTGTAACTGGAACGACATAACTTTTATCTTCGTTTTTAATATATTGGGCAATCTCAACACCGGCAGAGCCAGAAAATTGAAGGAGACTCACTTTTTTCGATAAATGAACAGCAGGAGAGAATTTTAATATAAAATCATCTTCGCTTTTTAGTTCATTTACAGGGATTCCTGTACCAGGATTGCTTCCATCAGTTTTTAGTTTGTTATAATAGGAGCTGGGTATAGCAAACACTCTGGAATCATAAGTTGCTGATGTAGTTGCCGATGTTTTTATTTGCCCAAGCAATGAACTATCCCACTCTGCTGCTAAGGTAAATGGGGAAAGACAGAAACATAGGATCAGAAATGATGTTGAGGCAAAAGTCTTCACTTAAAAAAACTGATTGAATTTAACGAATTAATACTTGTCAATAACATCGTTTACATGCTTTGGATTGTTTATTGAATAATTCCTTAAAATTACTCCTTTTTTTATCATCATCTATTGCTTGGATCAGGGGAGGTCTGGGACTTCAATGGGTGCAGGTAACATGGACTATAGCGTTCACTATTCTTTTGGTATATCTCTATTTAACAAGGTTAAAAAAAATGAAGGCCAAAGCATTACTCCCTGCTTTTTTTGTAATAGCATTTTTAATATCTCTTTTTTTATTATCTTCCACGAACACCAAATTTGATCAGATAGAATTTCAAACTTTCAAAATGGTAGAGATAGACAAATACCTTTCGCACGAGAAAAATCCCTCAAAATCATTAATGATCTCTAGCGAAATTAAAAAAATATTACCATATCTCACGGAAGCTCCTAATAAAGCCATAAGTATATTTTTAGATTTCAAAAATCGCTACACTGACAAGTATGGAAGTAAAGATAATGGAGGTAAACTTCTCAATAATGTATTCAGCCATATTGATCGTAAGCCATCTCCTTATTTACCAACAAATACTTTTGTGAATGCTAAAATTTGGAATAGTTTTTTCTTTTTTATATCCCAGTTGATTACAGGCTTTCTAGCGTACTATTTTGTCAAAAACAGGCTTCTCGTAAGAAGGTTTATAGTATTTTTAGTGACATCTGCAACACTACTAGGAATTACTGGTGCCTTTCAGAAGATCAATTATGTACCTTCTGACAACTTGAAGGAAATTTTCGGTATATGGGACACACCAGAACCTAGATATTTTTATGCAAGTTTTACATACAAAAATCATTGGAGTGCATATGCCATTCTCATGTTGTCCTGCCTACTGGCTTTGTGCATAAGGGAAATTCCAAAGCAAAGCTTATTTAGGCATAAGAACATTACTATCTTTTTACACCTTTTGGGCATTTTCGTGCTCGTTGTATCAATACCTCATTCTGGATCAAGGTCCGGTTTAGTAATACTGATTTGTTTATTCATTTTATTACTATTTATCATTTTCAAAACAAAAATTATTCATCTTAAAACACAATATTTTATAACGATTTTCTTTTTATTGTGCTTTTCTTCTATAGGAGGATTGTTGATCAGTAAAAATACAACTAACGAAATGCTTACCAATAGCATTGCTCAAATCAAAAATGAAAAGCCACCGTTGAGAATTTTGCTATGGAAAGATCTAATTAACCAAATTTCTCAAAAAACATTTTGGGGTTATGGCTACAACTCTTATGGAACACTCAATCCTCTTTTCCAGTCAAAAGTAGTTAGGAATGAAAGAGCAATCGGATTAGCTAATGCCCATACCCCCTACATTCCTTTAATTGGATATGGGCACAGTGACATACTCGAATGGATTAGCGAGTTTGGTTGGGTAGGCGTAGTGGTCTTAATATTACCTACAACTTTACTCATTTGCAGGAACTTATTTTTTTCAAAATCAATTTTTGTACAGATAATTTCAATCGGGACACTGTGTTTTCTCATGTACTGCTGCGTTGATTTCCCAACTAGATCTCCTGCTTGTTTAATTTCATTTTCCACAATACTTGGACTTTCCACTCGATACACAAACTTAAGATTCAAGAAAAATTTTCAGTAAAATTCTATTGCCATAATCTCTTTGTTACATTCACTTTATCTAGTGCCCTTTTTTATATTCGTATCAGTAATTCTTTCAGCCGTTGTTTTTTGCAATACGGCTACTTTGCTTGGTAAATCTCTTAATTCATCATTGGTTGAGAGTGCTATTCTCGTTAGCATTAATTCACTTAAAACTGGCAAAAATTATCCATCTCAAAGGAGATTGTCAGATGCAGATACTGCAGTAATCGAGAATGCAATCTATGAGGAAGCGATTGATATCCCTCAAGAGAGCCAAGCTTTTAAACTTAGCATGATGGACACCTTCGGCAATATTCCAGATGATCAATCTATTGAAGCATTCGCACATGCAGTGGATTATTTATCCGATAAAAAAATCGATTTCTCACTCTCTAATGATCAGTTTCTGTCTGGACTAACTTCCATCATAAGTGCTTATTCTGAATCTTTCCCTAACGAAGAAGAGATTAGCAAAATTCCTGAAATTGTTTTCAATGTGATAATACCCGATAAGATTATTAATTGGGGAGGCGGAGCTCTATCTTGGGGAACTAAATTATCGCAAGCAATTATTTCAACTATCCCATATTCCGATGATATCCCTGCAACTACCCAAGTAGAACTTCTAACAGGAACTATCATTAAATCAATCATGGCTTTTTACGAATCTAATAACCCAAATTTTCCTAGTGTTGGTATTTATCCAGGAATTGATGCCATTGTGGGCTATGATGAATCTAATGATGTTATGAAATTTGATGGTAAAGATGGATTCATGAAGTTTGATCCAAGTAAAACAGAAATCATCAACTCCGTTTCGTACGGAATTTCATCCGCGTTATTTTCTTCTTCGCTCATCAATGAAGATACTTTAAGTGATTTTGCTTCATCTATAGCAAGACCGATCATTGACGAAGCTTTGTCGTTTATCCATCAAGTTGAAACTCAAAATCCCGACCAGAGCCATAGTTTCTTTGTTAATGAAATAACCAAAGTCATATCACATGGTGTACTTTTAGGAGCAGTATCAACTCTAGCTCGCGATGAAGAAAGTAATGCCCTTGAATTACCGGGTAATGCGGCAAAACTATTATCAGAAGACCTAGCTTATTCTGCGATAAACAAAACCCTAGAACTAGGTAAGACAAATTGGGAACTGGAAAGAATTGCAGAATCTTCTGCCTTCGGTTCAGCAACTGGTTCACAACTGGCAGCTGTTTTTGACAAATCCATGGACTATACCGAAAGTTGGGAGAGTTATGAAAGAAAACAATTAGCGAAATTAACATCAGAAGGCAGTGCACTGGGATCCACTAGTGCCCGTATTGTAAAGGTCAGAAATGACTTTTCGGAAGCGACTAATGAAGACGATAGTTTAAATATTGCAGATACGGCCAGAAACGAGCTACTAGCTATTTCTCAACATAGTGCAATGGGTTCTTTGATCGGAAATGTTGGAATGTCACTCTATTATCCCAACCCGATGGATAAATTAGCTTTGATCAACTTTGCGGCACAAGGTGCTACTACAGGAAGCATTTCCGGAACCAGTGAATTGGACTTAAAGCGACCAACTTCAACTGAGACTTTTGATGTTGAAATTGCTAGATCTAGCTCACAAGGTGCGTCGTTTGGTGCAGTGTTTGAAACTGTTGCTTTAACAGAAGCAAACCCCAAAGACTTTTCGAACGACATTTCTGTGACTTCTGTCGTGCAAGCTGTTACTTACGGAGCAACATATGGGGCTATTTCAGCAGGTGATCAAAACGATGCACCAGTTGCAGATGCTTTGGTCTTTAAGCAAGCAACCAAGCAAGGGGCTATAGAAGGTTCTCTTAGTGGAGCAAGTCTTGGGAGTGGAATTTCGGCAGAAAATGAAAATGACACTGACCTTCGTGCAAAGTCATCTATCATAAAAGCGGTTTCCGAAACTAACGCACAAGCAGCTGCAAATGCTAGTAGTTCTATGGCAACGAAAGCAATTCGAACAAGTACGTCGGATATGCTAATGCTTATGAAAAAGTTTGGGATCAACCCGCGTCTCACAAACCCGACGAAAATTTTTAAAAAGAAGACAACAAAAAACGAAGAAGACGATTTTCTTTTCAAAGAAGAGCTCAAAGTTGCTACACCTATCTAATTCTCAATGGACAATTGAGTGCATAGCATTTACTTAGTATTTTTCAATTTTTCTTTATTAAATAATTTATGAACACTTCTGATATTGGACTAATTGGACTTGCGGTAATGGGTCAAAACCTGGCCCTTAATATTGCGGATCATGGCTATCGCATATCTGTCTTTAACCGCACATTTAGTAAAACTGAGCAATTCTTGCACAAGAATGAGCATCAAAATCTTGTTGGATACCAAGAGTTGAAAGATTTTATTCAATCTATATCTCAACCACGCAAAATAATTATCATGGTTCAAGCAGGAAAGGCAACGGATGCCGTTATCGAAAGCTTACTTCCAAATTTGGACCAAGGCGATGTTATCATCGATGGAGGTAACGCAAAATGGACAGATACTATTAGGCGAGAGAAAGACCTTCATGAAAAAGGGTTTTATTTTGTTGGCTCAGGTGTTAGCGGGGGAGAAGAAGGCGCACGTTTGGGACCTTCACTTATGCCGGGAGGTACAGTAGAATCATGGGATTTAATAAAAGATATTTGGACCAGTATCTCTGCAAAAGTTGATGAAAGTACAGGTAAACCTCTAGAGGGTGGCAGACCAGGAGCACCGGTTTCTGGTGGATTCCCTTGTTCAGCTTACATTGGAGCCAATGGAGCCGGTCATTATGTAAAAATGGTTCACAACGGTATCGAATACGGCGACATGCAGATGATATGCGAAGCTTATCATTTATTATCTTCAATTGGTGAGATGGAATCCTATGAAATAGGTGAAGTTTTCAAACAATGGAATGCAGATATTCTTGATTCGTTTTTAGTTGAAATAACTGGCGATATACTATGTCAAAAAGATCCTTCTACCAACAAGCCCTTCGTTGATATAGTGCTAGATACTGCAGGACAAAAAGGAACAGGCAAATGGACTTCTGTGAATGCATTAGATATGGGTGTGCCAGCACCAACAGTTTCAGAAGCGGTTTTTGCAAGGTGCCTTAGCGCAGTAAAAGAAGAAAGAGTGATGGCATCGACTGTGCTTTCTGGACCAAACCTTAAAAGCCTAATTATTTCTAAAACCGAGTTAATTCAATCAGTCAGAGATGCCCTGTATTGCTCTAAAATTTGTTCTTACGCTCAAGGTTTTCAACTCATGAGAGAAGCACAAAATGAGTATGACTGGGATTTAAATTTTGGTGAGATTGCACAAATCTGGAGAGGTGGTTGCATTATTAGAGCAGCTTTTCTTCAAAAAATAACAGAAGCCTTTGACCGAGATCAAAATCTACCAAACTTGCTGTTAGACAAGTATTTCAAGAATTGCATCGACGATTATCAATCCAATTGGAGAAAGATCGTTTCACTGGCCTCAGAAAATGGCATACCCATCCCTACTTTTTCTTCTGCCCTCTCCTATTACGATGGGTATAGATCGGCTCGCTTACCTCAAAATTTGTTACAAGCACAAAGAGACTATTTTGGTGCTCATACATACGAAAGAACCGATCAAAATAGAGGCCAATTTTATCACCTAAATTGGCCAAATCCTGAAAGATCAGAACAAAAAATTTAGGTGCCACCGAAAAACTAGCTTATTTCTGGTCAGTAAACTTGAGATAAAAGTTCTTAACTAGGCTGTAATCAAATTCTTTACATGTTGAGTCTATTATAAGATCAAACATAGCAGCATGCTCTATCTCTTGCTTTGCCGTTAATACTCTGCGTTTAATTTGTTCATAACTATCGGTTCCCCTACATATCAACCTAGATTCTAATTCTTCGATGGATTTAGGTCGGATAAAAATAGTTAGTAAATTAGATCTCAAGTATGCAGATTCTAAAAAATATTGGCGTATAGACTGAGCACCATTTACATCTATATTAATTAGGAGATTTTGATCAGAAGAAGTTTCAAATAAAGAATTTTTAAGAGTCCCATAATAATTCCCGTGAATCTTTTCATATTCAACAAAAACCTTATCGTGAATTTTTTTTTCAAATTCAGTACAGGACAAAAAAATATAATCAACTCCGTTAACTTCGTTGATTCTGGGCGATCTGGAAGTAGCGGTAACAAGGCGATTAAGGTGGGGGGAGAATTCGTTGATTAGCTTATCACAGATTGTGGTTTTGCCAACACCTGCGGGACCTGAAATTAAAATAACATATTTGCTCATTATTACTAATAAGCTAGCACTGTTATGAACAGACCAAAACCGCACAATATAAGACAGCTACCTAAGAGTTTGTAACGTTTCGCCTCAGCAAATATAAAAAGAAAAAAATCTCTTAACCTATACGGATAAGCCCCAAGATACAATGAGGCTAAGATCATAATGTAGACGACTGACACTAAAAAAAGACGTGCACTAGATTCTTGTAAAAATGCTGAATCTAATACTTCTCTTGAATACAAAAGCGTTATTATAGCAAGTGCACGAACCGACAAGAAATCTTTCGTGAAAAAGAAAGATGAAAACAAAAGGCACACTGAAAGCAATGTGATGATGTGTTTATAATCACCAAAATCAGCTTCGCCTAAATGCATAACATGACCAAAAAGAAACCAACATGTTCCAAAAGCCATGAGAATGAAGGAAAGCAACTTAGAACGAGGAAAAGAAATAAAATTAGACCTAATGGTTTGATTATCCGACAAAAAAAGACTGCCAAAAAGCACAAAAATGAAAGCTGTGAGTAAGGTGTATTCAGTTAGATGCATAATGTACTAAAAACGGGTTCACCAAAAAGGGTGTTTATTGACACGTTAACTATATGGACTGGTACAATCTCACCGATTAATCTTTCTTCAGCTGAAAAAACAACTTTTCTAAAACATGGAGTGCGACCAGTCAAAGTACCCTCCCCTTTTCGTGCTCTACCTTCAACAAGAACATCTAATTGGGAACCAATAAGTTTTTCGTTAGAGGATCTAGATTGATTTTCTAAAATGGCAAGGAGCTCTTGGTTACGTTTTTCTTTTACAGCTTGAGGAACTTGATCTTCAAATCTAGAAGCAAGTGTACCGGACCTTTCACTGTATTTAAATATGAAAGCCATTTCGAACCCAGATTCGATAAAGAGTTCTTTTGTTTGCTCAAAATCATACTCTTCTTCTCCAGGATAACCTACGATTACATCCGTACTCAATCTCATATTTGGATTAACATCCCTTAATTTTCTTACAAGCTTGATGAATTTAGACCGAGTGTACGGGCGATTCATAGATTTGAGTATCTTATCCGAACCACTTTGCATAGGAATATGAGCATGGCTACCGAGTTTTTCCAAAGTTGAAAATGACTCAATCAGGTCAGCCCCAAAAGAAGATGGATGAGGAGATGTAAACCTAATTCGCTTAATATCAGGTATAGCATGAAGTTTTTCTAATAGCTGAACAAAGGGGGTTTTATTCCCTATGCGCTTAAACACTCCCCTGCCGTAAGCATTTACTATTTGTCCAAGTAAAGTAATTTCCCTGACTCCTTTTGTCGTAAGTTTCTCAACCTCTTCCACAATATCATCCATTGATCTGTATCTTTCCCTCCCTCTTGTTTTAGGAACAATACAAAAGGAACAATTCATGTTACAGCCCTGCATGATTGAAACATAGGCAGAGATCGAATTTGATGGTGAGATAATATGATTCTTAATGTAATCCTGTGAATTTGCTTCTTCTGTAAGATCAATTATTGGTGACTTGAGGTTAGGGTTTTGATTTTTGAGAGTATCAAGAAAATCTGGAATACGATGAAATTTTTGAGTGCCTGCAACTAAATCAAGCTTCGGTAATGATTTTACAAGATCATGACCTTTGTTTTGCGCCATGCATCCAATGATTCCCAAAATAAATTTTTTATCATTCTTTTTTTTAGAAAGAACATGTCCTGCTTTACCAATAGCCTTTAATTCAGCTTGTTCTCTTACGCTGCATGTATTTAGCAATACGATGTCAGCATCCTTCTCATTACCTACAAGTGAATAACCGCGTTCCAACAAGCTGGAAGCAACTTGCTCGGAATCCCTTTCATTCATTTGACACCCGTAGGTTTTAATAAAAACGCGACTCATCAATAGAAGAAGTATAATACTTACCTAAAAGAGATAAGCTTCCAGGGCTTTATAACTGTCAATAACATGTAATGTTTTGGTCTGTAGAACATTTTTCGAATTATGACCATTACAAAATAAAACACAATCAATACCTAAGTAATCAGCAATCTCGAAGTCATGAACTGTATCACCTATAAGTACGATTTTATTAGGATCAGAAGCAATTGTATTTAAATGTGCTTTGGAAATTTCCTTCTTTCCAGTTGCTCGAATATTTCCAACACCAGAAACAAATGAAAAGTATTTACTTAACTCAAAGTAACGAACAAACTCATTTACATCAGAATCCTTACCCGCAGATAAAACAGATTGATTAACACCAAACTTATTGTTTTTAATCAATACAGATTTGACTCCACTGTGCAAAGTACACTTTGTGAAATTATTTTTATACTTAGAAATAAAAAACGCACTTAAAGCCTCATAACTGGTGCCAGAAGATGGTAGGCCTATTTTTTTATAAAATAAATTAACAGGAAAACAGAAATTTTTTTTGTATTGAGAAACAGTTATCAAAGGCTTTTTACTGTAAATAAGTGCTTCATTTAGAATGAAAACGCATAATTTGACATCATCGATTATGGTTCCATTCCAATCCCAAATAATATGTTGGTACTTCACAAAACAGGATCTTATGTGAAGTTTAAATACTTATAAAACCGAAAATCAACACAGACATCAAAACATCTTGCTTATAATTAAAATGATTACAAAGTAGTTTTTTAACCAAATTTTCAAATGCCTAAACAAAGCCAAAATAATAGCCAAACAAGTAACAAAAATTCAGATTTAGACCTTGCTTTCCAAGGAATAAACAAAAAATTTGGAGAAGGTGCACTCATGAAACTTGGAGATGCCAAGAAAATGAATGTGTCTGTAATTTCCACTGGATCACTAGCCATTGATCTATCACTTGGTGCAGGAGGATTACCACGTGGCAGAATTGTAGAAATTTATGGCCCAGAGTCTTCCGGTAAGACAACATTTTGCTTGAGCGTAATTGCTGAAGCACAAAGGAAAGGTGGAAATGCTGTGTTTGTAGATGTAGAACATGCACTGGATCCAAGGTATGCAAAAATAGTAGGTGTCGATCTGGATAACTTAATGGTTTCACAACCAGAAAGTGGTGAAGATGCCTTAAATATAACCGAAACGCTTATCAGGTCAGGTGCCATTGATGTTATCGTTCTTGATTCAGTTGCTGCATTAGTATCTAGGCAAGAGTTAGATGGTCAAATGGGAGATACCACGGTTGGTCTGCAAGCTCGTATGATGAGCCAAGCGATGCGCCGACTTACAGCTGCAATCTCAAAGACTAATTGTGTTTGTATATTTACAAACCAAATCCGTGAAAAAATAGGTGTTATGTTTGGCAGCCCGGAAACAACACCTGGAGGCCGTGCACTTAAGTTTTTCTGCTCAATCAGGATGGATATTAGAAGAATAGGGCAAATAAAAGAAGCAAATGGTACAGTTACAGGTTCTAGAACAAGACTTAAAATCGTTAAAAATAAGGTTGCACCGCCTTTCACTGCTTGTGAATTTGACATTATGTACAATGAGGGTATCTCGAGAACGGGTTCCATTCTAGATCTGGGTATTGAACACAACATTGTCACTAAAAAGGGTGCATGGATTTCCTTCGACGGAAACTTGATTGGACAAGGACGTGAAGCAGCGAAAATAGCACTTTCAGAAGATTCTGCACTAATGGAAAAAATTACTAAAGCTATCCTAGAAAAAGTTACGGTTTCTGTTGGTTCAGTTCTTGCCCAGGTTAAGGAAGATGATTCTGATTAGATAAAAATCTTATCCCATCAGGTTTTAAATGACAGATACGATAGTTGCAGTTGCAACACCTCCAGGTGAATCTGCCTTAGCTATCATTAGATTAAGTGGTAATTCATGCTTGGATATAATATCAACATGTTTTTCAATCCCCTCCCCTACCCCACGATATTCATATTTATCGGAATACAGAGATAAAAATGGGGAAAATATTGACCAAGTAATCTGGTGCTATTATCAATACGGTAAATCTTTTACTGGGGAAGAAATGCTTGAGATCTCTTGCCACGGGAATCAGTTCATTATAGATGAAATTCTACAAGATTTGTTGTCCCATAACATAAGGGTAGCTGAGCCTGGTGAATTTACAAAACGAGCATTCTTATCAAAAAAAATTGACTTAGTACAAGCAGAAGCAATTGCAGGTCTTATATCAGCAAAAAGTATTAAGGAAGCCAAGCTTTCAAAGAAAAACCTTGAAGGCAATCTTTCCATTAAGATCCGTGAATTACAGCGTAACATACTTAACATTCTTGCAAATATCGAAGCAATTATAGATTTTCCCGAAGATGATTTAGGTGAAGATCAAAGTCAATCGATAATAGCACAACTATCTGAATATCAGACGATTATATCTAACCTATCATCAGCATACCATAGGAATAAAAAAAATTTATCTACACAATTGATAACATTGGTAGGTTCACCAAACGCAGGTAAAAGTACACTCTTTAATTGTATTGTTGGGTACGATAGATCGATAGTAAGCTCGGCACAAGGGACCACAAGAGACTATATCTCACAAGATATAATAATAAATGGTCAAAGTGTTAATTTAGTAGACACAGCTGGACTGAGAGATTCTAAGGACAAAATTGAATCAACGGGGGTTCAAAACACATTAATACAAATCGATAAATCAGACATAATTATCTTAGTCCTTGATACTTCAACCCCCTACCCTTCTGAACTATCAGACTATATCAAAAAAATTTATAAAAGAAAAAAAATAATTATTGTTGAAAATAAAAATGATTTGGTGCGTAAGATATCTAGCAATGATTATCCTGAAAACTTTTCCATTGTAAGCCTTTGTGCAAAAGATCACATAGGCGTTGATGATCTTATTACAGCAATAACCAATTGCCTAGAAAACGAAAAATACCAAGATAGTGAAATTGATGTGCTAATAAACTTTCGCCAAAATAAATGTCTTAATTTTGCTAGCAAAAGTCTTTTAAGAGCTAAGTTGTTATTAGAAAAAGATGACGACTATCTACTATCTGCAATAGAGATTAGGGAATGCCTACACCAAATTGGAGAGATTGTTGGACAAACTGATAATGAAACCATGCTAGATCAACTTTTTAAAAACTTCTGTATAGGAAAATGACGTTTCAGATAGGTGAAGATGAAAGCAACCCATATGATGTCATTATCTGTGGTGCCGGACATGCTGGTTGTGAAGCTGCACTCGCTTCCTCTAGGCTAGGCTCCAAGGTTTTATTGCTCACTGGCAATCTTGATACAATAGCTCAAATGAGTTGCAATCCAGCTATTGGAGGTCAAGCAAAAGGACAGATTGTACGAGAAATTGACGCGCTAGGAGGTGGAATGGCTTTAAACACAGATGCTTCAGCTATTCAGTACAAATTATTGAATACCTCAAAAGGTGAAGCAGTACAGGCACCTAGAGCTCAATGTGACAAAAAACGCTATCAGCTTAGAATGAAACACATGCTGGAACTTGAGAAAAATATATCTATTTTCCAAGCTTTAGTTGATGGATTAATTATCAAAAAATGTAAATGCATTGGAGTCAAAACATCCATAGGATTACATTTCTTCGGCAAGACTACCATTGTTACTACTGGCACATTTCTTCAAGCTTTGATGCACATTGGCAAAGAAAAGGCAAAGGGCGGCAGACTAGGAGACCATGTGGCTACAGGATTATCAAAAGATTTTGAAAATTGCGGCATAAAGCTTGGTAGGTTTAAAACCGGAACACCCCCGAGGCTTCATGGTGGAACAATTAACTTTGATCAACTTGAGGTACAATCCGGTGATGAGCTGCCAACAAAATTTGCTTTTTATGACACCCGCCCAGAAAAAGAAATGTTCCACGTGGAACAAGCAGCTAGATGGTTCCACGTGGAACGTCGACCTTTTATGCCAAGGCAAGTAGATTGCTTTGTAAGTAATACCCAGGCTTCTACCAAAAAAATTATAGAGCAAAACCTACACTTATCACCACTCTACAAAGGAGATATCGAAGGTGCTGGACCAAGATATTGCCCGAGTATTGAAGATAAAACTGTTAAGTTTAATAATAAAGATAGTCACAAGGTTTATCTTGAACCTGAAGGGTTAGATACGGATGAATGGTACATCAACGGTCTCTCTACAAGCTTACCATTTAATATTCAAAAAGAAATTCTGCGAACGATTCCAGGACTCGAAAATGCTCAAATTTTAAGACCAGCGTACGCTGTTGAATATGACTATTCATACCCAACACAACTGTCATTTTCACTTGAATCTTTAAAAGTTGAATGTCTTTTTTTTGCTGGCCAGATAAATGGAACATCAGGATATGAAGAGGCGGCAGCACAAGGTCTAGTTGCCGGAATAAATGCAACTCAAAAAAGTAATAACTTAGAACCTATCCAATTTCAACGAAACGAGGGTTATATAGGTGTCTTAATCGATGATTTAGTGACTAAAGGTACTAACGAACCTTACAGAATGTTCACAAGTCGTGCAGAGTTTAGACTTTTATTCAATCACGGCAGTAGTGAACTACGTTATTTGAGTAAGTTGCGAAAGTTAAGTTTAGTTTCAAGCGAGAGACTCCAAAACATTGAAAATAAATTATCTTCAATTATAGAATGGAGTAACATAGCATCCAACAAAAAAATATCTGGCAACAATTCGTATGCCGATTTAATCCGAAAGGGCAGGGGAGAGGTAAAATTCCTACCAGAATTCAGCGGATTGTCTGCAGAAATAAGGAATGAAATCCACTACAGGATTAAATATGAAGGATATTTAGAACGTGAGATGAAAAATATTGAAAAACTTAAGGCGGCCGAAAAAATCAAAATACCTAAAGATTTTGATTTTAAAACTGTACCAGGCTTGAAAAACGAATGCCTTCAAAAATTTATTTCCACAAGACCAGAAACCGTTGCTCAGGCTTCACGCATTCCAGGAGTAACCCCAGCTGACATTAATGTCCTTATGGTCATGATTCATAGGTAGTTACTATGGACGGATTCCAAAAACTGTTATCACAAAAAAAACAAAGAGTTTCCGATTTAAATAAAACCATTGATACTTTATACAGTGATTTTAAAGTCTATGGTGCAATCGAGATTAATTTAGAACTTGGATCCGGGCATGGGCACTGGTTGACATCCTTTTCAGAAAATAATGATAAGGAACTCTTTCTTGGAATAGATTTAATTACAAAAAGAGTCGAAAAAGCTAATCAAAAAGTAATTAAGAGAAAATTAAAAAATGTTTCTTTTTTAAAGGCGGAAGCAATTGAGTTACTTGAGTCTTTGCCACCATACATCTCTGTTAAACACTGTTATATCATGTACCCGGACCCATGGCCAAAAAAACGTCACCACAAAAGAAGATTAGTTGATGAATATTTTTTAGAATTGCTTGCCTCTAAATGTAAAAATTCTTCGAAACTTTTTTTTATGACCGACCATGACCAATACTTTACATGGTCAAAATCTAAAATTCTTGTTTCCAAGTTTTGGTCTTTAGTTGAAGGAAATTGGCCTCATTCTGAAAAAAGCTATTTTCAAGATCTGTTACCTCAAAATAAATATTTAATCGCGAACCACCTCGCCCCATAAGAATCTCTAATTTTAATTTTAAGTTAAAATTAGAGATAGTCTCTTTTACATTATTAGCATCGTTGTTGTTTGACCAATAATTATTGAGTGATTATTAATGTACTTTTTGTTTTGAAGCCATTAGCTCCAGTTATTGTTTTTCTATTTTCCTCCTTACAGCTTTTTGCTGCAGGTGACGGTGTGCATCTTAAAGCAGAACAATTTTTTAACATAGGGGTGATTCCTGTTACCAACTCTATGGTTACAAGTTGGTTTGTTTCGCTTTTGATAATTGTTATCATCAAAATCCTAGTTGGTAGTCCTCAACTTGTACCTAGCAAAGGGCAGATCATTGTCGAATCCATTGTTTCAGGACTTCGTGGAATGTTAGAGCCTATTGTTGGCAAGAAAGTTTTCTTTCCTTCATTTTGGCTGTTAAGTGGACTTTTCATATTTATAATTATTCAGAATTGGTCTGGACTACTTCCTGGTGTTGGTACAATTGGCTACGGAAATGTAATCGATAACCATTTTAGCGTAAGTAAACCCCTTATCAGACCAGGCAATGCAGATATAAACATGACATTGGCCCTAGCATTGGTTGCGAATCTTTTTTGGGTTTACTTCATCGTCAAATATGCTGGATTTAAGGCCATTATTAAAGACTGGTTTGGAAACAAAGCGGACAAAAAAGAAGTTCATTTTCTTATGTTTGCTGCATTATCATTAATTTTCATCGCTGTAGGTTTTATCGAAGTCTTATCGATTGTTTTTCGGCCAGTTTCCTTAACCTTTAGGTTATTTGGAAATGTCTTCGGAGGAGAAAGCTTACTCCACAGCATGTTTTATCTAGCTCCTCAAGTAAATTGGATTCTCCCAGTACCTTTTTACTTTATGGAAGTTTTGATAGGACTTGTCCAAGCTCTCGTTTTTATGCTTCTTGTTGCAGTATACATTGGATTAATTTGCAACCATGAAGAAGGAGACAATCATTAACTTTTCGCTTCGTGACTATAAAATAAATTGTAGGCGGGCGCTCACCATCATAAACTCAAATCATCATTAATTATGTACGATATACTAGCACAAGCAGAACAAGTCTCACAAATCTCCGGTAGCATTCAAGGAGCCCTCGGTTGCCTAGGTGCTGCCATTGGCGTGGGAATCGTCGGAATGAAAGGCGTTGAAGCTGTAGGACGCAATCCAGATGCAGGTGGAAAGATTTTGGTACAATCAATCCTGGGTATGGCACTTGCCGAAGCAGTCGCCTTTTATTCTTTATTCCTGTAAACATATTATTTGGAGCGGGCATGGCAACATTAGCTAGTATTACAAATACCGCACAAGGTATTGCTAACACCTTTGGTGTCGATTGGCCAATGCTTGTTGCCCAATCCATCAATTTTTTAATCGTCGCATTCGTAATTTGGAAATTTGCATTTCGAAATGTACTTTCAACTATCAAGGAAAGAGAGAAACAGATTGCTGATTCCTTGAAAAATGCTGATCGAATAAAACTCGAATTAGAAGAAACAGAAAAAAAGCAGCAGGAAACCTTACAGGAAGCTTCATTATCTGCGAAAAAGACCGTCACAGAAGCTCAAGAAAAAGCGAAAGCATTCATTGAAGAGCAAAAAGAAGATGCCCGCAAACAAGCGGAGGAAATAATTGCCAAGGCCAAGTCAGCCATGGTACAAGAGAGAGAAAAAGTACTGAAAGAAGCACGGGAGGAAATTGCATCCTTAGTAATTCTAACCACTACTAAAGTGCTTCAGAAAGACCTCAGCGAAGATGAAAAGTCTAGGTTTACTAAATCCGCTATCGATAGTCTTAAACTTAGTAACTAAAATCGCATGCCTGCATCCTCCAAGCATAAAACATTAGCCAAAAGCCTGCTAGGTTTAAGCTTAGACGAGCATGGTCATATTGTTGAAAGTAAAGTGAAGGAAATACTTTCCAGCTTAAAAGACTCAAAGATATCTGGACTAAGATCTCTCCTGCGCTACTTTTATACTGAAGTCCGCCTTCACGAATACACTTATCACGCCATTGCAGAAATTGGATGCAAGGACGATCCTAGTATTACTAATTCCATCATTCAAAAACTTGAAGCTAGTGTTGGTAAAAACATAAGGCTTACCATCACCGAAAACCCGAAAATTATTTCTGGTTGCCGAA
>Ga0181553_10000548_pt1 | contig 32764 bp, 56 predicted proteins | sample 011ome_17_FD_133753 | JGI IMG/M metagenome (GOLD analysis project Ga0181553, IMG submission 133753) | Coastal salt marsh microbial communities from the Groves Creek Marsh, Skidaway Island, Georgia - 011502XT metaG (megahit assembly) | ecosystem: Environmental > Aquatic > Marine > Intertidal...
CTTTTTAAGAATTGCATATGATATACCTGTTTCCTTTGCCTTTTTCTGCAAGGTTTCCTTCGTGTCTTCGTCAAGCTCAACTTCTTCGAACATTTTTTGTAGCTTCATATAATAGCGATCTTGAACAAACCCTCTATCTACAGGGATCTTTCTTTGAGCACCGTTTAGAGTAAATGTAATTGATTTATCATCTTTCTTTACTTTAGTTCCGCCGTTTTTTTTAATTTCTTTTTCTACAGCAGAAACAGCAACCGCACCTTCGTCAAGTTCTACTGTCTCTTCACCAAACATCTGGTGATATTTCTTGGTGTGCTTAGAAGGTTTTGTTTTGGCTTCTTTATCGCCGGGTGCAGGAGTATATGCCTTAGGATCGTCATCACTCATTTTTGCCTTTCGGGCAAAGTGCGAATTACGCTTTTCCTTGGTCTTCTTGTCGAGACCGGAATAGTACTTTTTTGGCTGTGAGCCCTCCTTATCCTTGATGTCTCCATCTTGTTGTACCTCATCCAATTCAGGGGTCGGTGCGACAGGCTCAGGTACAGGCTTCCATCTCTTAAAAGATTTAAAACGATAATCAATCTTTACCGTATTATCTTGCTTTAAGAGTCGATGGGGTCGTGCGTAGATCTTGGCATGTCGATTCTCTTCGAGCATATCGGTAGACATATACTGATCTACCATTTCTTGTAACTCTAGGATGTTTTCGACTGTTAGGTCTTCTTCTTTCTTGCTACGCATTTTTTGAATGCGTTCTAATTCCTTCTTCTTAATCGCGGGCAAGAGCTTTTTGGCAAGTTGCTTTGCCTTTGCCTTGGGTATCTTCTTCAGGCGATCATCAATTTTTTGACGTTGAGAATAGGACATATCGTCGGTATCTTTACCACCGGCAATTTTCTTTTTCAATATTTTCAATGCAGCTTTTTGTGCACGGCCTTTGAGTTTTTCAGTAGAGGCCTTTCTCTTCATTGCGATTGCTTTCTTTCTGGCAATCTTAGGTGCAAGCTTCTTCATTCGAATGGCAGCCTTTCTGCGTTGGGCAGGTGTCATGGCTTCATCCATTTCTTCACCAACAGGAAGGCCCATTCCCTTTCGAACCAAATCATATACTTCACGACCCGTAGATCGTTGTTGAGCCAACTTATCAGGCAATGCAGCCATAAACATTGCAGCCTCACCATCAGCGGCCATCTGTCTCATTTTAGAAGCAGACATGCCCGTGACACCTTCGGCGTCTGGGTCTCTATCCCCGGCAGATACTGTATTAATTGATTTGAAATTATATTCCTTACCGTTATATTTGTTGGCAAGGGTATCGAATTCTTTTACGCGGTCAGAACCCACAACGATTATAACATCCGAATAGGCTGAATCAAGTTCCTTGAGGACCTCGATGATGTTTCGAGCCTTAGAATTTTTGACAATACTACCAAACGCGGCTTTTGCAAATTTGATCTTGTCTTTATAAGACAGAGGGTTCTTTTTCTTATCTTGAGAATGAGAAAGATATACAGCAGAATCGGCACCTGCACGACGTGCTTGTTTAGCTACCATTCTCACCAATTTACTGTGACCAGTAGTAGGCGGATTCATGCGACCGAATGTGACGACAATCTTTTTATTGCCATCGACAGCCTCAGTGACAGGATTTATCTCTACGTATTTGGAAGGATCGAATTCCTTGAAGGCAATTGTCTTCTTGCCTTTCTTTTTGTCATCCTTCTTGTCGTCCTTCTTGGGCTTCTCAGCCTTTTTAGGTTCATCCTCAGCATCATCAACATCTACATCAACGGAGGCATCATCTTCAGGGGCCTCTACCTTAGTGGACTTACGATTTCTTTCTTTTAGATATGACATGATAACCACTTATTTGCTATTATGTGTTTATTTATTCGTCAAGACAACTCTACCCTGTCGATAATGTCTATCGAATGAATCGATGAACCGGTAGTTTCTATCTGCCGAACCACCTTTCCATATGGTAGATTCTCTCAACCACCCAACAGCCGGCGGTGGCGATGCAATACAAAGAGGCACTCTTGTTCTACGTTGACCTCTAATGAAATAAGCATTATCAACGGCACCTAATACGCCCAGTCCTTCGATCTCCGCGACCAATACCTTGGCAGTATTTTTGGTGATCGCATATGCATGAGCACCTTCGTGTCCATCGATATCAATCAGGTCCGTTGGAGATCCGGCTGCAGCGTGATTATAATTCTCTGGGTCTTTCATCTTATAACCAAGGACACATATCTTGTAGTCAGGGATATCGATATCTACTGGATTTAACAACAGACCATCGTGTTCTAATATGATGAAAGATTCGTGTTTGGAATGCTCGGCTATCTTCTTCCAAATTCCACCATGGCCTGCACTTGCACAATTTGCTTTATGAGCATCAAGCATTTCATCGTCAGCCATGTACCTATATTCTTCATTGAATTTCATAGGTATGCCTGTTTTCATCCAAGCAGCCTTTCCGGTCATGTTACCATAACCGTTAAAGTATTCCCATTCAATACCTACTTTGTCACACGATTCAGCACACTTGGCAGCGTATTCGTGTGATAACGGATTATTGTGTCGCAGTATAATGGCTAATGTCGGTTTCATATGCTGATATCCTTAACCTCGAGTAGAGGTTGAAATCTTCCTTAAAATGCTTTCTTATTTTATTTACGGTACCTAAATCAAAATCAAAATCTTTGTCTCTTCGATATCTTAGTTTAAATCTAGGAACTCCAGTGATCTGTCTAATCCCTTTATCTTCAAACAAATCTCTTAAATGGTAATCTATGTATTCATAGAGCCAATATTGCCCCATTACTTTCCCATTGACACGTAATCTATCATATTGTGATATGGTGTCATTTGGGTGATTCAGAGAATACCCATTATTGGTCCAAGCCTTATATTCAGATAAGGAAGGATCTTCTTGAGGAGTCCTCATATATTTAAGTTGATAATAAAGACTCTTTTGTCTTTCTATGGGATCTCGTAGGATGCAGAAACAGGTATAATCGTCTACCTGCTCTTCTGTAACCAGATCCTCATTGATTAGATCTTCCAATCCTAACCCATAGAAACCGTAGGGTCTATACTTTTCTAGTATTTCTTCAGATACGGTTCCTAAAATATTATCGTCTTCTACTGGGGTATATATTGCTTCGGGGTCATCAATATTATCAATTAAATATTTACAGATACTGCTCCCGCCAGCCCTTGGTGTCCTTACGAATATTATTTTATATTTATGTGAAATGTACATCAAGCACCTTTATCATAGGTTTTAACATTAACAAACAGACCGGTCGAACCCCAGAATTGATCAGCGTAAATCTTGCCCGGACCACTATATCTAGGACCAACATACCATTGAGGAACAAAGAAATAAGAAGGCCATATGGTAAGCATATGCATCCAATTAGGAACTTGATGAGCGAGAAACAGATTTCCGGTTGATCGAAATGGTTCTGGGTTGAGTTGTTCTGGTCTTAATTCATGCAGAGTATCTATTATATGTTTTAGAAACACATTTCCTGGGTTACAAGCATACATGGGACATACGTAACCTGGTTTGGCCTTTTCATTTTCCCAACAAGAATACGCATAGTGCTCAGGAGATGTGAAGAGTTCGTCGACCCTCTCTAAACACTGAGAATCGGCCTCCGGCATGAATCCACCTTGCTCGTAAAGCAACTCATATCGAATGAGATCTGCTACCCCTGGCCACTTCTGCCATTGATAATATCGTTCGATAAGATGTTGATTGTGCCATTTACGAGACTTTAGCATCTCGTCTGTGAAGAGAGTATGATTCCAATCTGGATGTTTATCTTTCCAAGTTTGAATCCATTTGAGAGGAGCAGGTTTTGGGCCTATCCATATCTGGGTGATTTTCTTTTCAATGTTCATTCTCATCATTACCTAATAATCTATCGGAGACCAGATTTGCTTTCTCGGTCTCTATCACTTCAATACAGAGATTGGTGATCTCTATTTCTTTGCGGATCCACCACATTTTCTGCTGCAGTTTATCCAATTCATTTTGATAATATTCCAGCTCTTTTTCCTTTCTCACCTTCTGCTCGATTATATCGGTGAGGAGGAGTATATTAGACATAACTACTTATTAGTATAATTCTGACCAGGCTATGCTACAGATCGCGGTCTTGGAAGGAGCCGTAGATGCAGCCACAACTGTTACTATATCAGATTCAATAGCTGCAAAGGTATTGGTTACAAATTTTCTTCGCAACTGATAACGTAGCTGATCTCTAAATTGAACAATGTTACTGGCACCTGAAAGAGAAGCGCCTGAAAAAATGACATTATCTTTTGTAAATGATACGGCAGTAGCTGCAGTATCGACCTCTACAGCACTATATGGTTCACCTTGGTCTGTGAAGGTCGCACCAGTGAGAGTCGGGTTTCGAACCAGCATAAAATAAAGGTTCGTGTTATCTACAGAAGATACTTGCATTTCCAAAATCTTCACAGCAGCTGATAAAGCAATGTCTTTCAAACGAAGAGACACCAAAGGATAGAACGTCTTGGCGTTAATTAGATTATTTGTGGTAGTATCGATTTCTACCAATGGCGCACTAGTGGTAAAATCTAAACCATTCTCAGCATTATGAACCGTGCCGATATCTTCAACACCACCTTCTGCAATCACAGAGGTTGAAGAAAGATAGAAATATGCAGGAGGTCCAGAATAGGTAGGCGATGCAATCAATTCTTGTCTTAAAGGTAAGAAAGGTGTTTTAGTCCATGTACCTACAGTGGTGTTTGCATTATTGACTGTATGGATCACGTGGAATTCACCATCGATTACGTAACCAAATTTAACCTGACCTGATCCATACCATTCATATTCAATACCGAGCAATTGTTGAGCAAGAGGGTTAGCAACGATTTGAGATCTACCGTCACCTTCGAGGCTATCGCCATTCCATTCACCTGCATTTCTTCCTACGCGAACAGTTTCAACACCATTCTTTTTAACGACGAGGAAATAATCACCGGTGCCATCATCCTCAAAAAAGACACCATTGTCATCATCATACATTCCAATGCGTCGAGTGATACCTTCAGATGGCAAATCGAATCGACATGCCATTGAGGCAAACTGTTCTTTACCTGGGACGTATGGAATGACATTTGCCGTTTCTCTCTTAACGAAATCATTGGCAGCTTTGACGACTGCAACGGCAGTGTTTTCGGTGATGATATCAGACCCGGGGCTGAGAGGATCAAATGTCTCAGGATTAGCAGCATCGTTAGAAATATACGCGTTGGCAGTGCCACCAAGTTCTTGTAACCATTGAGCATCTTCGACCACATGAGAAAATGTATGATGGAATATTGTCTGAGGATTAGATACCTTGAGGCGATTCTTTGAGGTGAACGAAGGTCGCCAGTCGGACTGGGCTCCAAATTTATCAGCCAAGGTGACCGCCTCAAATAAAGAGGTGCCATTAGCTAAATATGATTGTGACTTTTTATTCCATTGAGCCATTTATTTTTGCCAACCTTTTATGTAATCAGGTGAAAAATTAGCTCTACTAAAGCCAAGTCTATCTACCAATTTTAGAACATTTTGTCCAGAGTGATCAATGGCAACAAACCCTTCTTGTCCAGTCACCTCGAATCCCTTCGAAGTTTTGAGTAAAGTCTTAATACCCTGTACAGTATTGAGTTTATCGATCACGATATGTTTAGCATCGACTAGCATATTATATAGTTCAAAGACTTTTTCGATGTCTTTATCTTTGTATTTATTAAAATAAGAAAGAACAGTGTTCTTTTTATCTCTCTGTGCCTGTTTGCCCTTTGCTGAGGACCGACTGGCAGCCTGTTTTTCGTAGTATTCGTCAATAAATTTTCTCAGGCCGATGACGAAGGCCTTAGGCTCTCCAATACGAGACCCTTCTCTTATCTTAGAATTGATGTATGTATTGACCCTCATATTCAATTCGGCATCTTGATACAGGCCATCCAGTACACCTTTCTTTGTCGTCTTGAATAGAGATCCTGCCTTAGATAAGAGTTCAGTAAATTCTTTTGTTTCCTGAGCCGTGAATGTGGCTGTACCCGATTTGTCTTCGAAGACAGCATCTACATTCCACACACTAGCTACTTTTTTGAGGCCTGGGACAATCTTCTTTCCAAAACTTGCTGACATTGATTCAAGATCTGATCCTCCGTAAGTTGTGTGCCAGACCACACCGATCTTGGATCTTGATATTTCTTTAGCGAGGCCTGAATCGACCGGTATCGCATAAACAATGGTATTAGGATGGAAAGTAAGATGCGGTTCGCCATCAATACTTTCTGCCTTGATATCGTCTGACGTATAGAGGAAATCACCTTGCACAACTCCTTTGATCCCCAACTTGGAGAGCTCTGCGAGTGCGATCTTGAATTTGTCATTCAGTTCACCACTCAAATCATTATCAATGTCTTCATTCGATTTATATAACTTAGGGTTCTTATTGAAGACGCCCTTTTTGGCCACGAAAAATTTTCCATCAGTCGGATCTATCCCGGCGAAGATGGCAGGAGCACCATCCCACTTTGTAGTGAGAGAAACAGGAGCACTAGTGTTCCCGGCCAACATATCACGAAGAGCTCGGAGATAAAGGATAACATTTCGAGTGCCCTTAACACCGCCGTCTAATACAGCGTCTTCGAGGTGAGTCATGTGAAGATTCTTTGACTCTTCCAAATATGTGCCAAATGATTTCATACGTGTCCTAGTAAATATTCGTATGGCTTTTTATGTTCGTCACTCTCAGATTTCATATTAAGGAATATTATAGGGTCAATCAACTTAGGATCACACCACCAATCTTCAAATGCCCTAGATCTATCCTCATCCGGTGATATGTTTCCAGCCATAAGAACATACCCCCTTTCTGATAAAAATTTACGAGAGTGCTTTCTAAAATCTTTATCCTTATAATAATATGAATCGTGTTCATATGTTATCACACGAAACCTGTAAGAGTCCCATGGTATCCTATGCATTGCCTCCCACGTTACATCCGGTGGATCACAATCCAGCTGGAGATAATCAATAACTGTAGGCATTTGTAGATGTGGTAAGAGGACAGAATAATCTATCGTTGTAGCATCTAAACAATATGCCGTGTTATTTGGTCTCTGTTGATGATGTTTCTGAATTGAATCAGAATTATAATCAATACTGAGACCACGCCATCCATAGGCCAACTCTAATACGGCTGTATTGCTCCTATGAAAAGGAAGATCACAACCGATCTCTAAATATGTGCCCTCTCGTTTACCATCAGTCATCGAAAGAACATATATGTCTTGTAAACACTCAGAATAATTTCGCTCTAGGGTTTCAAATCCTTGGAAATTGTGTCTTAATTGTTTACCTCTAATAACCTCAAATAAATCATAACTAAATGGTTTCATTAAACTCCCTACGAGCTCTTGGGCATATCTCTATAGATTGCCTTGAATTCATCACTCATAAATGCAGTGAAAGATGGTGCCGATCTAAAGTTGCCTTTATAACGTAAAACAATATTTGCAAGAACCGTACCACCTAACGATAAATCTAATTTCAACATTGCAGCCGTTGCTCCTGGCTGGAACGCCTGTACCTCACCGGGGGTGTAATCGATAGAAGCCCCACCCTTCGATGCAAGATTTTCTATCTTCTCCGATACTGTGTCGATATTTTTATATTCTGCCTTTTCGACCACGACACCTTTCCTTGCCCCATAATCACCGATACCAGTGACCAATGAGAAATCGAAATCAACAGATTGAAGTTCTTTTAAATCTGCTTTGAAAATAAGTTGTACTAACTGATTGGCAATAAGTTCTTTATTCTGAGAAATGATTTTGCCCATCTTGCCAAATAGAGATCGACTCTTTTTCAGTTCAGCATTGATTATTTCGTTGGGTATCTGCTGGATGAATAACTTCCAATTCTTGGTAGAAGGTCTAGTCTTCTTCATCAGCTTCTCTGTCGCCGGATCTAGTACCCCATCTTTCTTGGCTCTAGCAATGACACGAAGATAGAACATACCAGCGCTCTTATCGAGGGTTTCCATCAGCGATTGAAATTCTTTACCTTGGAACAGTGTAGAGAATGATTTATTAATCAGAGTAGGATCTGCCTCAGATAGACGAATCTTCTTTTTGAGAGAGACACCCATATACTTAGAACCCTTCTTGATAATAAAATCAGAAGAGTTGAAATCTTGCATGCCGTATTTGGTGATCTGGAATTTCTTGACATCGTCATCCCATGCCTGGCCGGTGAGATAGACTTTATCAGCTCCACCCCAACCATTATCGTGGAGTGCCTTTGCAGCAGAAACGGCCTTGGCCATATTCGCGTAGTCCCCACCTAATTTCTCTACCTGGCCTGATTTGTAGCCACTGATATTGCCGAGATTCTTTTTAACCTCATCAATCAGTACATCCATTTCATCCGACGTGGTGGGTATGGGCAGAGATGACTTTAGCATCAAACCTGCAGTCATGAGTTCGTGAGGATCATCTCCAGCAGCAGATCTTTTACCACTTGGACGACAGTTGACGTATACGTATTTCTCTAGGTCTTTATGCCGGAAAGCAAAATCTTTGGTAATACGGGCTGGTTTAACCGGAGCTGGTTCTAGGTCATCTCGTTCTTCGATAATTGCATTTGCCATTGAGGCATATTTTGTCCTCATGGCGTCGTCCATCATCATTGAGATGCCTAACTTTTTACCACTATTATAGGCAGGACGATCGTCTAGTGCAATTTCTGTTGGTATAGAACCAATTGCATTATCAATCTCGGCTACTAGTTCCAATGCCCTTGCATTTTCATCGATAGCCGTTTCTTCTTTTAGATAGGTTTGAAACCGTTTCATTATGAGCTCCGTGTTACCCAATATTTATAACTATATCAACCCTCCGGCAGAAAACCTCTTCTTTCCTTCTCCTAGCTGCCGTACACCAAAGTCTGTCTTATCAAATACAGCAACATCATCATCTTGTTTCTTGATATCACCCGAATCTTGATGGATGGTCTGCTGTACACTTTCCTCTAAATCATATATCTTCATCTTCGCTCTGTCAATACCCACGAGGAATCTTCTATAATAAGAAAGATCACCCCATCGATTCTTGAGCTGTTTGATCATCAGCTGATTGAGGGAATCGAGTTGCTCAGACGTAATCAGACCAAAGATGGCATCAGCAGTATGGGTGATACCCATCGATTCAGATGTATTGGTCAGATCGACATCAGAGTTGCCATATCCATCTCGGTTGAACTGGGATGATGTGACAACAGCACAATTATTCTCCATTGCCAGACCACGGACCTCTTCGGCAATAGATTTCACAAGAGTGTAAGAGTTTGCAGCTGCGGCTCCTTTCACACGAGAAGAAGCACAGATATTCAGGTAATCAACGAACACGACATCTGGAATAAAATTCTTTTTCATTTTAAGTTCGTTCAATAGATGTCGAAAGTGTCCCACGTGAGCACTTCCGGTTGGATATTCCTTAATGATCAATTTGCCAGGAGTCTTCGATCTGTATCGAGCAATTCTCTTCTCAAAAACATCACGAGGAATCTCTCCGACCTCATCGAGGGTAATGTCCATAATGTTGGCATCGATCCTCCGGGCAACCTCTTCTTCAGCCAATTCCATGGTGATGAATAAGACATTCTTGCCATGCATCAACATCGAGGATGCCATGTGGCATTTGACCAGAGATTTACCGCCACCAGTAGTGGCCAGTAGTACAGTCATCGATTTACGAGGTAGACCACCCTTGGTGATCTTGTTCATTAATTCAATATCAAACGGAATTCTTTCCTCTTTCTTATGGTAATAATCATAGCGATCATCATTCTGCACGAGGAAATCATGGCCGATACTCGAATCAAAAGAGATACCGAGAGAATCAGCCAGAATTTTTGGGATTTCTCCCTTGTCCATATCACCACCCTGTCCTTCAAGGATCATAATGGATTTACGGACTGAATTAAATAGATCCCTATCTTGGCAAAATTTCTCTGTCTCGTCGATAAGGAACTCTGTGTTTGTATCTTCGTCTAACGAAAGACCCCGAACGATGTCTTGTACTTCTTTGTACGCGTCTTCGTTCAGGTCTGTTCGGTTATCCAGGCAGAGACCCAAAGCCTCCTTTGACGGAGGCTCGGAATATTTCTCAACATACTCACAGATAGTGGAATATACCTTCTGGTAATTCCTATCTTCAAAATAATCTGATTTTAGATAAGGGTATACCTTTCGGTAGTAGTCCTCATTCAGTATCAGATTCGATAAGATCGTCTTCTCTAGCATATTCTTCTCTATCAGCCATTGTTAGTTTAAATTTATCTTCGACGAATCGTTTGAATTTCGGGTCTTCGCACAGACCTTCGAAGAATTCATGGTCGCCTTCGATATCTTTCAGTCGACGTTTCGGTTCGATAATCTCACCAGTCGACATATCCACCATATTATACCATCCTTGCGTGGCCTTTGTCAAGTGCCCTGATTCAAGAGCCAGATCAAAGAGTGCAGACCATTTCTGGATGCCGGTTTCAAACATAACAGTGAAGGGAAGTTTTGCCTTCTCTTTCACGTATCGCGATTTCTCAATGTTGATCGTGAATTTGAATCCAGCCAATTCAGACCCATCCTTCTCCTGTGATTTAGAGATGATGAAGATTTGATTAGCTGAATAGTAGATCCCCGTACCGCCAGACACGATTGCCTTGGGGAATAACCCCATTTCTTGGTAGACGTGATTGATAGCGACGCAGGGGAGATCCTTGGTCGTTAACTTGGGGGTGATGATACGGAATAAAGATTTCAGTTGTTTTGCCCGTGACATATCGGCAACCGATTTCTCATTCAACGCATCTTCGACCTCTTTCTTCGAGGCCAAGTTACCGATTGAATCGATCATAATATAGACACGATCTCCACGTTCGATGTCGTCGAGTCGTTTTGTCATATCGAACTTGAGCTGTTCGACATCTTCGATAGGGACATGAAGTACTCGATTGGTATCGATATCATAACTCTCAAGATAGTCGGGAGTGACGCCATATTCTGAATCATAGAATATAGCAATACCATCCTCGTATCGGTCGAGATATGCCTTCATGCAATATAGACCCAAGAGGGTCTTGAAGCTCTTCGAAGCTCCGGCAAACACTGTAAGACCAGGAATCAACCCGCCATCGAGTGAACCACTGAACGCGATATTAAGAATCGGGAGTTCAGTCTTGATTGGTTGTTTCTCGTTGAAGAAAGTTGATTTTGATAGTACAGATGAGTGTTTGACAGTGCCTGCTTTGAGCATTTTGTCCATTAGACTCATGTAATATCTCCATTCATAATTTGGTAAAGTCGATCAGCAAACGCATCGAGTTTTTCATACCGATCGGGCCAATAGATATAATCCTTCTCTGGATTGTTCTTCAGATTATTAATCAAAGGCATTACGGTATCATATAACATTTTTGCGCGGCTGTCAACCGTTTCTAATTGAGAAGATAAATCTTCTGCCGAAGCCTGAGCAATACGAACTGCTTCCAGTTCATTCTCATCAACAGCAGTAAAGCCAAAATCAAAGTCTAAGGGGTCATTGACAATAGCCATGTTTGTTCTCCTTAAAAAAGGGGGGCCGGGTGGCCCCCATCTACTTAGGCCTTAGCCAATTCCTTGAAGATAGAAAGGTCATCATCATCGTCGTCATCGACAACTGGATTAGCCACTTCCTTCATCATAGGTTCTGGTTCAGATTTCATTGATGAACTCAGATCAAGTACATCTTCCTCTTCTTCCTTAAAGGGGTCTGAAGAAGCTGCTGCATTACCAAGATCAAGAACTCGATACAATTTCTGCTTGAGTTCGTCATAGGACTTGAAGTTTGAAGGGTCGAGCAACTCTTGGAGAGAGTGTTGCTTTTCCCAAATTGCTTCAAGATCTTCATCATCATCTGACAAGGCCGAAGGAGCATCAAACTCTGACTTGTCATAATTAGGGTATCCTTCGAATTGACGGATCTTCAATCGGAAGTTTGCACCTTCCCAGAAGTCGAAAGGATTGACTGGAGCCTCATCTTCAAAAGATGGGTTCATCAGATCATTCAACTTGTCGAAGATCTTCTTGCCGAATTGATAAAGGAATACCTTTCCTTCGTTCTCAGGATTTGCAGAATCCTTCACGACATAAACATTGGCGATATACTTGAGTCGACGCTTCTGTTTACGAGCCAGTTCCTTATCCGATTCCAGTCCAGAGTTCCACAACTTAGAGTTGTATTCTGATACCGGATCATCTTGGTTGAGAGTCGTGAGTGAATTCTCGATGTACCAAAGACCAGTAGGGCCTTGAAAGCCGTGGTCCCAAATACGCACGAATGGCATTTCTTCACCCTTGGGAGCAGGCAAGAATCGCAGAATGGCGAAACCATTCCCAGCCTTGTCTCGTTGGGGTTTCCAGAATTTACCTTCGTTTGGATCTGAATAGGTCTTTGAGGACAGCTTGTCTAGCTCTGCATTGAGCTTGTCAAGTGATTTGGTACGATTCTTCTTGAGTGCTGAAAAGTCGTTTAGTGCCATAGTTGTTTCTCCTTTATATAGCGATGTATGTTTTTAATATTGCGTTGTATGTCATAACAAAAAGTGATTCTTGACATAGTCTGAGAATCGCTTGGGTTCGAAATCTAAGAAGGGTTTATACTTTTTAGATTTGCGTATTATATCACATGCTACGAACTTGTCAAGAACTTTTTCGTCCCAATAGGGAAAAATCTTAGCCAGATGCGATAGGATGGTGAACGTCTCCAACGATATCTGCTTCTGCAAGAGCAGTGTCATAATATAAGGATGTTGTCCTTCATGTGATATAAAGTTTTCCTTGTAGTCATCTTTCAACGACTTCAAGTCGGATTTAAAAAGATACCCGAGTGACTCAATTTTCTTTCGCCATTCGTTATAGATTTGTGCCCCTTGGGGCTCTACGATATCTCTAATCCATGTATCTGGTTTGACCAAAAGATTGGCCAGTAACACATTTTCCCAATCTTCTTGTCTCGTCAACTTCCGAAAGTAGAATGTGTCATTGCGTGTTCGAAACGTCTCATAAGACGCCTTGACCTTGCCATTATATTTATGATAGTCGTACTGATCTGTCGTAAAATGTTTCTTCAGGGCAAGGTATTTTATATACGCTGAGTACGCTTCCTCATTTGCATAGGTCTGTGAGATCTGCCTCATCTTTTTGCACCATTCGTAGTTGTACGGCTTCGGTTCGAATTTTTTCTTTTAAAATCGAAGACTTCTTAATTACATCGGCAACAGATTCAATCTCCAAGTTATTTCTTTCCGCGTACTCGACAAGCGCATCGATGTAGGGAACACCACTTGATATCATCTTAGATATCGCGTGATGAATTTTTTCAGGGGTCATAGATACTACCATATTATAAGGTTCCTCTTCATCCATTTGTTAATCCTTGCTATTATATCAAGTACTGATACAAATGTCAATTAAAGTTTTAATTTTTTGTAATTGAGGGCATCGAATACCTCTTGTGAGATATCATTAATGCCCGATAATCGCCACGGAAATGATGATGTCCCATAGTAATTTTTAGGGACACCGGTGAGATAATATTCAACCATCGACTCCGTAAAGTCTGGTGAGTTTTGGACTGAACCAAATTTGGGCAATTTCGTGTCCTTTCCTGTTCTTGTCCATCCATATTTAGACTCGATCTGATTCAAAATTTCTTCTCTACGCTCATCGACTAACATGTCTTCATAACGTATTACGAATACATCTAATTTGGTATCTAGCACCCACCCTCTTGCCCAGGTCTCGTAGATCCTGCCTTGAACCTTAACGTCGGGGTATGGTTGCATTGTTCCATCACTAGAAGGTAACCATTCCATCACATCAATCCCAGCAGAACAATCCCGGCGGAACTCATACATCGTTCGATGGAATGACATGTCTCTTCTGGTGAAAAGAGATTCAGTCCACATGTAAGGGCTTTTATGAATTGCTATAACTGGGGCACTAGGTGTCCAATCGGGGTCTGGTTCAAATCGATGTTTGTAGATGTCGGACTCGGTCCTTTCATTATTGATTGCACGTACACCAAAGACCTTATCGAGGAGCGTCACAGTCATATTAGTGCCCGATCTCATTAGGCCAAAGATATAATATCGAGGCTTCATAAGGGTTTATATCCCATTTTTAACATAGTATATTTGTCTAGTCTTTTGGTGATTTGGGCAATTGCGTTTGCAGATAATTCGACCGGAGTTTGTTTCTGATAGTATTCTATTCGAGCATCGTCCAAATCACCACTGTCGACAATGGAACCGGCCGGCCAAAATAAGAAACTATCCATAGGAATCCACTTGTGTGTCTCACGCCATTCAGGTGGATTAAATTCACCTATGATCTTATCACAAGCCATACGAAGGATCGATTCCTTCACCCGATCATCAATCAGGTCTTCGTATCGAAGAATCCAAATTTTACCGTAATCGATATAACTTTTTGTTTGATTGACCCAATGATGATAGCACTCGTTCCAAATTAGTGCAAGTGCTTCAACATCGATCCCGTTTATATAAACAGAATCTTTGCTTTTCAGATCTTCGTATATCGTTTGGGTTTCGAAAAAATCTTTACGTTTTCTAAAGACAATCGATTCGATCCATGTATATGGATTTTTGGTTAGAACCAGTGCTGGAATATCTTTATCGTACGACCAGGCCTCGTCCATGTTGACGATATGTTTCCAAGGCTTTCCCCAGTCTTTGAGAATGGGAAAATCTCTATTCTGGATCTCTGACCCGTCATAATTAGCCTCAACCACCCTTTCGAGAAATTGAGTTCCGGTTCTTTGCAAACCGAAAATGTAATATGGTATCATAATATATTCCGTTGTGGTGTGGAGTTTTTTGGTGCCTTACCGACGGCCAGGAACTCCACTAAAACCTGAATTACTTATTTAGACTTGGTGAGGGACCTCCTCACGTCGTCTACCACAACCTTTGCTGTCCTGCGTCTTTTCAGGCGGACACTTGATCACTGGATCGATTATATCAATCGAATGTTGGGCGTTAGCCGCAAATGAAACTGATATAATCATAATCAAAGATACTAAAATGTTTCTTTGAGTTTTCATGATATTCCCTTAGATCATTGGGATGTAGTAGCCAGAATTCATCTGAGCTTCTACCATATATTCGGGATACATGATTGGACCTGCGAGGCCCATAATACAGGCACCGAGCACAACAACTGCTAGTGCATAATTTCTTAGTTTTATCATCATGATGCCACCGTCAGTACAATCATTGCGGGGGCAATTAGTAAAGAAGCTGTAAGTGTAAAAAACATTTGAGCTTCTTCTTTGCATAAAATTTTCATTAACCCTCCCTTGCTGGTGCAGTTACTTTGTAACCTGCTTTTTCCCACTCTTCGAGGGTTCGGCAAATTGTCTTACGAGTAGTAAGACCTGCAACACCGCGTACTTCAATACGTGCGCAATATTCACCTTGTTCGTTAAGCTTGGCTGTTTCTTCTACTGCTGGCTTTGCAGTGGCTGGGAGTGCGATCATTAGACACACGAGCGCGATCAGTTTCTTCATTGAGAACTCCTATCAAAAAATAATGAATTTGGGATGATGTAAGGCATCTTTGCCTTGACGGGATTATATATACACAATTTTTTGAGTTTTCAGCTATTGTCCAAAAAAAATTGAGAATTTAATATATTCTTAATATTCATCAATTTAGCGTGATCCATTCTGGAACATTATAGATAAAATCATCGTTTTTGTGTATCGTTTTGGATCACACTTCTTCGAAGAGCACATCATTGATATACTGATCTTTATCGTGCAGCTGTATTCCCATCGACGTAATAGATCGGTGAAGCTGCACATTCTTCTTCTGATTCTGACAGTATTTGTTTTGAGCAGAGAGATAATCTTGTCCAGTCTTCCATGACTTAGAGTCTAACCCTTTCATGTAGAATTCAACAGCATGCATTCCGGTCTCACAAAACTGTTCAAGTTCAACCAGACTATCAATACCACCTGCAGCTACAATATGAGGCGAAAATATCTCAAGTGCCCACTCTGGTAGCTCTCTGGCCTTCTTCCAACTTAAATTGGAAGTCAGTCCATCAAAATAAGAAATGTATGGATGCTGCTCAGCAGAAACCGGCGAGTAGTCCATAAACGACCCGCTGATTTTATTTGGCCCTGAGACCACATCGAAACCTAATATTGGTAGATTGATCCATGGCTGAGGAAATACATTGATATGTAACAGCCACAGTTTTTTGTTGAATTCTGTTCCCGGCTCAATTATTTTTAAGTGGGCTTTTCGGATTGTATCCGACTTCCAAAATTTATCTGTCCAACCTTCAAATTTCTGTACATGCTTTGGATTGTTATAAGGGGCAAGATGTTGATCGAAGATATCCTCGATATCGCTTGCCAATAGTCGCAATCTTTGCCAAATCACCGATTCCATAATATAGTTTTTTCTTAGATTAATGTACTAATAGGAATCATCATTCCCATCAACACACATCCTACTAAGATTAATTCTCCTGCTTGATACAACTCTGTTTTGTTAACTTGCTCGTTAAACTTTTTGAGAAATTTCTCCATAGATTGTGTTTCTTTTCCTCCACTGGGTAAGTGTTTTAATAGTCGTCACTGTAATCAGACTGTTCGTAATCGGGGTCCATGAAACTTGTGATTTCATCATACCCATCTCCTGCCTTCCAATCATCCATGAGCTCGTAGAACAGGCGTTCGGCGAATCCAAAGCACTTCCTTGCTTCATCCACCATGTCATCATTTAATAATGCTCGAATACCAGTTATCAGGTCCGAGCGATTCTCGAATTCATACATCGTTCCAGAACCTGGTGTCTTTTTCTTGATGATCTGACCCCCATGCATATCTCCAAAGTGCCGGACATATACGTGAGCGAGAAGAGCATCATTATTTTTCTTCTCATCTAATTCGGTGATATGAAGAATGTATTCACCGACTGATGGATAAGTGTCATCGATCTCTTCAAGACCGTAGAGATCTTCTAACTCTTGTAGGTCTTCCATAATGGCATTTGCCCGAAAGACATCGTGTAGGTCTTCCGGCAGATTCACTGCTGTTTCTAAGACCCCATAAATCACCATTTGTGCATACAGATATTTCTGATACAACTTGGGGTGGATATCCCCACTTATAAGCAACTCTGCGAACTCAGTCCTCTCAGCATTCTGATGGTGGTCCCAGGTGAGCTCTTTCAAATTATTTGCCATAAAATATCCTCTAAAAAGTGGCCGGAGTTGGGCGACAAGGCTCCGGCAAACCTCGATGGGTACTACGCTGCTAGCGCATACTCCATGTCATAAACGTCATCGTTTGCGTTTATATTTAGTGTGTTCCTTTTAACGTCGGTACTTGACGATTCTCCACAATTCCTATTTACTGCCCGTCGAATCCCAATACACCCCCATCAAAAGCACACTCGGTCTTATTTGAAACTATATCGAGTTGCTGCCCAATGTGCTTATGGTGGAGGTGGCCGGAGTCGAACCGGCGTCCGTACAGCTTTCAGTCTTGTATCATCGAATGTGTGCAATCTTATCACAAACTGTCGCGTTTGTCAAGATAAACTCATCGTTATTTATAAATAGATTTTGAATCACATACAACATTGCGGAGAAAAAGATGAAAAAAGTTACGCAATTTTGTCATGAAGATGTTCTTGAGTCGCACAGACATGCAGTAATGGCCCAAACCGCCTATATGGACGGTAAAGAAGCCAAACCACACTTCAAAAAACTAGGATGGACAGGACACAAATTCTTTGACATCGATGGAGCTCAATGCCATCTTGTCTGGAATAAGAATGAGGTTGCAGTTGCCTTTAGGGGTACCGAACCTTCAGAATTCACAGATATCCTTGCTGATCTCAATGCCTGGCCCGATGAGCCTCTTATCGGCCATGGAAAGGTCCACAATGGCTTTCAAAACGAATTAGAAAAGTTATGGTCGGATCTAACCAAAGCAGTCACACCACATCTGGGTAAGAAATTAACCCTATGTGGCCATTCCCTCGGTGGAGCCATGGCTACGGTTGCTGCATCACGATTCTCAATGGACATCGATGTTCATTGTCTATTCACATACGGTTCACCTAGAACCGGAACCAAAGACTTCGTGAAGGCCTTCGCACATGTGAAGCACTTCCGATTCGTCAACAATAATGATATTGTACCAACTGTACCTCTGGCTCTCATGGGTTATCGTCATCATTGTGGACCAATGTATATTGACTTCAAGGGTCACATCCACGGCAATCTGTCTTGGTGGGCTCGTTTCAGAGATAAGATGAAAGGTCGTTGGGCTGCATTGAAGAAGGGTCAACCGTTTGACAATTTCTTCGATCACAGCTCTGCTTATTATTCGCAGTATACAGGAGAAGAGGCAGATGTTAGCAGAAATGTTTGATGATACGCTGTGGATCTACACAGCTATCGCAGGATCACTACTTGGTGCAGCATTTTTATTTTGGTTTAAAGACACAAGAATGGCTACATGGGCTGTAGCCAAGTTCGATGGATTCCTCGAACATCTTGCCATTCGATGGGGTTGGACTTGGTTACAGAACGACCCCGAAGCTTGGAGAAAGAAGTACCCAAGAATCACCGGCAAGATCGATGCGATCGAGGCTAGATTGATGGAACTTGAAAAGAATAGCCATCCGTGTAAAGAACTTCATGAGTTCGACGTATGGCCTGAATTGAATGCTCGAATTGAAAAGCTTGAGGGCAAGAAGAAAAAATAAGGTATGAATATGAATTGGAAAGATATGGGGCAAATTGTTGCCTTAATTTCTATCGTCACTTCTGTATTGATGGGTTACATTTATCTTGATGCAAGACACGCCCATCAAGAAGAAGTGATAGCTATGGAACTTGAATTGATGGCAGACATGCTTGATATGGATATCGATAAGGATGCCGAATTGGTTAACTATTATCGAACACGAGAAATTCAATCAGTGAGAGAGCCATCAGTTGCCTTGATCGAAGCAGAGCAAGTTCGTTACGAATATGTTCAGGGTGAGATCGAAAGAAAGACTCGTAAGAAAGAAAAGATCGAAGCCAAGCTTATAGAACTTGGCAGACCTCGATCTATAGATTAAAGATGGAACTTGTTGACCGTATATTATAACAACATACACAACATAGGAGAAAAACCATGATGCATTGGGTAAAAGCGCGTTTAGGCGAAAGGACCTCTTGGGATGGTGGTATGTTAATCGCAGTATGCGGTTCAGTTATTTTATTTGGTGGTATTGCTAAGTTATTGGCCTGGGCTGGTTTAGCTTGGGGTATCTGGACCATGTTGAAGAAAGAACATTAATATGCGGGGGCGTAAGCCCCCTTTTCAACAGGAGAAAGGATATGGCTGGTAAGAAAAAAGATGTGACAGTAGATGAGTCTTTACACGCTGCTGACATCAATGGTGATGGACATGTCACCATGGAAGAACTCGAAGCTCACATGAATCTCGAGTTCAAAAGAAAAGAACTAGAAGATCAAGATGCACAACGAGACGCCATTCGTAAGATGGCTTGGTTCTCGTTGATTGGACTTTTATTGTACCCTCTTGGTATCTTCTTAACATCAATGTTTGGTTTGGATAAAGCAGCAACACTTATTGCTGATATCGCACCAACATATTTTGCTTCTATTGCTGTTTTGGTTTCTGCATTCTTTGCAGCCGATGCAGTGGGAAACAAAAAGAAGGACTAACAAATGAAGAAGGATGACGGATTCTCGGTCAGCGAGGATTCCGCCATCACAATACCAATTCGCAATTTGGTCGCGATGATTTTTGCAACTGGTGTCGTGGTGATGGGATATTTTGAATTGACTGAAAGGATATCAATATTAGAAAGAGAGTTACATCTGGCTGAAACTTATGTTGCTCAAAATAATGAGTTTCGTATTAGATGGCCTCGAGGTGAGTTGGGTTCATTACCCGATGATATGATGCAGAACGCTGCACTCGAAACTCTTCAAGGTGAAGTTGATGCAAATACAGAATTTAGAACTACATGGAAACCACCAATCGAAGTTCAAGAATCTGTTCGCAAAAATAATGAACAAGAGATACGAATTGGGTATCTTGATAATCGAATCGAAAACCTTGAAAAGGCATTAGACAGATTTAATACAATATCATCTCAGGTAACTCGACAAGAAGTCGATATTAGTACCCAAGAAGAGAAGATTGAAACTCTGTTTGAGCTATGGAACACTCAAGCGACTAGAGCATCGAAGGGTGGGGATTAATTTCCCCGCTCTGAGAGTCTTTCTCGAATCTTCTTTGCGTAGAATTTTGTCTCATCCCACAGATCTGTGGCAATTTCCCGAAGACCTGCTTCAGCGCCCACCAGAAATCCAAGACCAAACCCAATAGTTAAGAATATTAATTCTGACATCATGCTTTCTTCCCGTATTTGATTGTGTTGCCATCTTTGGCTCTGGCTGTTGAAGCCATCTTACCGTAGCCACGTTCGATCCTCATCAATCGACCAGTGTCTAGTTTAGGCTGGTGTTTGATTACCTCGTACACAGCCTTTAACTCTTTGTGTCGTTCTTCTGGAGCAGATTTCTTTTGTTCTTCAATAACAATTTCGAACAATCGATATAATTCGCTCACACGAAGTCCTTTGATTAGATCTTGAGCCTCTGCAATATAGTTGCGTTCGTCTCTATGTTCAGCTTTTCGGTTCATCGTCACCGTTACCCCATGATAAAATAATGTTATCTTGATCGTCCTTGAGTGTAATTGTATAGGTGGTAGTGTCCATATCACTCACCCACATATTTGGTTTAAAATCATCTTCTAGTGAATCCGATAAGAAGTCAACCAGGGCCCTCAATTCTTCATCTGTCACGACATCCCACTTATTTTGTGGATCAGAAGTCCTCCAAGTATAGGCTCTATCAAGTGCATCCCATTCAGCCTCAATACGTTCTTCCATTTTCCTGTCGCGATAATCACAAAGACTGATTACATTGCTCATGTATTATCTCCGTCGCAATACATATTCTGCGATTTGTGAAAAGGTTTGTGCTTATCTCTATCAATGAGAAACGGATACAGACAACCACATATTCCTACTGCTAAAAACCAAGCCACACCTAATCCTTCTAAAAAAACATCAATGGTCATTTTGGGTCTCCCTGAGCTGGTTTGACCAACTCCCAGAGTTTTTTCGAACAAGCGTTCCACTGATCTCGTGGATAAAACCAAAAGTGGTAATGAGGAAACATACCCTCTGGTGCTTCCAAAGTGAAATCACCGTTCCAATCACAGCGTAGTGTGATACTAGTGCTCTTTATAGAATCGTTCGACATAGGTCTTTCCATCATGAACAAATGTTATCGTGCTGTGACTGTAAATCTTTCTGGTAGATGAGTCGTATTTGACTTCTTCTCTGCATCGGGTTTGATACATAGGTTTTGCATCTGATTTATTATGTCCAATTAAACCACCGATGGCAGCACCAGCTACTGTAGCCTCAGTATCTTTACCGATTGCATTACCAATTGCAGCACCAACAAGAGCACCACCTAGGGTATCTCCTGTCTTGTCACCACCCATCAATTCTTCTCGACACACCTCTACATAATAAGGTGTCTTAACCGTCTCTACTTTATAGTGATCTTGTACTGCTGGATCTGCAGCTACGCATGCTGAAAATAAAGCAATACTTCCTAGAACTAATTTTTTCATATTCACTCCTTAATAGATACGCCATTATATCAAATAAAAACAGACTTGTCAACCCTTTAACGCACCGTAATTGACCTGATAGTATTCACCTATTTTTTTAACAGCTGATGGCATGTATTGCTGTATCTCTTGGGCGATGACTCCGATGCCTTTCCCTATAAGACCTAATGCCTTTGCCTTATCGTTCCACATCCAAGTATAGTACCTATGACCGTTGAGCAACCCAATGTATCGAATATTTGTTTTAAGACGATAATCACTATAAAGATAGTAGTATGGTAAGATGTATCTATATCCACTTACCTGATTATGACATTGCCAAATGAAATAGGGCCATCCATTTCGTTGGTACGCACTAGGCCTATTTCTATTGCCAGTAAACGAAACTGCACTATAATTATTGTTGGCCCAAATCCCGTCAAATTGCCCAGGGTAATAATTTACACAAGCGCAATAGAATGTCGCACCACCCTTATTATAAACATTAGAATTAATTCGTATTCGTCGAGGGTTGGAAAAGATCGTTGTACAACCTGGATCACCACCAGTTGAGTTATTATTTAAATAGTAAGGTCTGGGTCGACAATAGTAAGAATCAGAATTAAAGATTGCTCCCCAAACCCACGAACCATCTACTCCTCGATACTCAGAATTGTAAATGGGGTTAGATCCACCCATATACTGTTGAAGTTCTGCGTAACCAATAGCACCTGAGCCTCGGGTTGGCATTATATCACCTCGCCTACTATGTCGATGCCCTTTAAGAAATATTTCGGTGAATCAATACCGACATTAATTACCTCTCCACCCAAGGCAATGATATCCAAAAACTCTAAGGGTTGATCGATTACTGTATTTTCTTCGCCGTTAGACCGATGTATATTAATAAACGTATCTGGGTCGGTGGGGATGTTGGCAATACGGACAACACTTTCTGCTGGAGCATAGATCACATCTATGTCGCTATAGATGTTAATATCTACATCATAAACTGGGTCACCATTGGCCTCTTGATCTGCAGGATCGACCATCTGTATACCCGGGCTCGCAAGATTCTCATTATATTCAAAGGTATCAAAAAATCCCCTTTGAGTGGTAAGGTGAGAATACTCAAGCTGCATATCAGTCTTTGGGTGGGTACAGCGATTCTCATTGTCGTACCAATGAGTGTAGATACCAGATTGTCCGGTATCATGAAATCCTTCACCACAGTCAACAATTTCAAGATCCGTGTCGGTTACTTTGCTTTCAAATACAATTTGTTCGCCGTGAACATCGAAAAGATCTTTTGTCTCTAGGTGCGATACAATCCTACCAGAGGCTGTATTAGCAACTAAGAATGTCATGATTTAGGCCCTACGAGCAAGTGCATAGCATCGATACTGGAATGATGCTACCTTAGTGTCTGCATACCCAGGAGCTCGAATCCAAATATCTTTTGTTTTTGTGGTGGTTTGTGAATCGGGAACACCAAACGTATCTGAAACTGCTTGAGCAGTCACGGCGTCCTGTATTCCATCGCTGACATTAAGAGTATTAGTCCAGTTGATACCATCAAATGACATTGCTGATGGGAAAACAGCAGTACCTTGGTATGCTGTGACAATCGATGATGAATTTCTTGCTGTTGTAGCACCACCTACGGTATAAGATTCCCAATTACCAAATGACTGTGGATTCTGAATGGTGACTGCATAGAAACCGTTGAGTTCTCTGAATACATTCATCTGTAATTGCGCAAAGGCGTAGACCTCGACCTCGTCCTCAATCTGTATATCTGATCGATACGCGGCCAGACCATTGTCGGCAATGCGTAGGAATGTGGAACCAGCAGGTATTGCTGGTGGATCTAAACTCGTGTCGTTGATTGTAACTGTTTCATCACCTGATCCTGTAGAGGTACCGGCACTATCTGTTGCTGCTACAGTAATGATAACAGTTTCCGCGGTTTCGGTGGTTAAATCTGCCTTGGCTCGAATCCAAAGATTATAATTATTGCCATTGACAGTAAGTGTGATGGTCGCAGCGCCTGGATCACTAAACCCAGAGCTTGCGCTGGTGGTCGAAATCTCAAAATCTGCCAATTCTGCTGTACCACTAAATGTGACATTAAGAGTGGTTCCAGCGATAATGTTGGTCCCAGTCTGCTGAAATAATACTGCAGTTGCATTATCTTCTGGAATGGATTGGACACTTATTGATGTTCCACCGTATGCTGGTGCAGGTGGCCCAGCAGATTGCCCATAGAAATCAGACATAGATATCTCGCCTGAACCTGGCAATGTTCCTAAGCCATAATACTCTGATAGGGAATGAGGTACGGATCCACCAAATTCACCCACCACACTTCTGTCTGTTCCTGCTGTTGTGCCTATTGAAATGACACCTGATGCTACTATCGCCATGCTGGACCCTCTACCCACGCTACTAGTGATCGTCGTAAACCTTTTGTCACAGGGGTTATTCTATGAGACCATGGAGCAGGAAATAGAATTACAGTTCCTTTTGCTCTAAAATCGTGCCCTTCTTTGATGGTATTATCCTTGAATTCAAGATCCCCACCCTCGTAATCAGAACCATCTGATAACTGTAAAATCATTGTTATCTTACGATGGATGTGAGATTCTGAACCCTTTCCCCAAAAGTTTGTATCGACGTGCCAGTCATAGAACTGATCTTCTCCATCGGCCAAGCCACCTGTATATTTTAACAGATCCATCTGCACTATATCGTAGATGTCATACCCAAAATATTGGGCATTCACTTGACTGGCCACATACATAAGGTCACGACACAAATCCGCATTTCGAAGATTGCCTATGTGAGCAAGATCTACGTTTCTAACCGATGTATCGGTCTGTCCTTCGTTATCTGGCCCACGAATGGTTCCTTTCTCCCAGGCATCACTATCGTCTGGTACCTTTTCAATGATTCTATCTACATAAGAAGAATCGAAAAAACTATTGAGTAAATAATAACCCTTCATAATACACTCTCATTATTTATATTAGGCACAGGGACACGGGTTCGAACCGCAAGCTTCGGCGTTGGAAACCGATATGTTTACCTACTTACACCATCCCTGTATATAGGGATTTAAGGTCGGGGCTTGACTTGTTCGACGGATATGATAGATTCTTTTCGGATATCCATAAAATAGTTATCGTGGCGTCTTACCACGATTTTATCACTTGAGTCGTTGTTCAGGTGATCGGGAAGATCACCATGAATGGTTAGGTGGTTATTCGCATCTTTCCAATGGCTATAAACCACCTTATAGATTCGTTGCATTTCCACTTAAATTTTTTCCTCTGCTAGAATGATAGAACCTTTGACCGGCCATGTATGGCCTCGGGAACTACAGACCAGATCTTCGTGAGGTGGCTTCGTGAGTTGAACGAAATATTTTTTACCAGCAACGGAAACGTAGGTAGAAGAGATTTCCCCTGTTACGATCTTACCTTGCCATCTAAATTTCTGCTCTTTCATAGTCTTCTCTGTCTATAAAAACTAATGAATTCAGGCCAACGGAATAAATCCTGTCTAATAAAGCAATAAAATTGTCCATTATAAGGCGGTTCGAGTTTATATTCGCCCAAAGGCAATTCTGTTTGAGTCATCGTGTTCATCTCCTTATTTATCAAAGTCGTCATAGTCTAAAGCGGGTAGGGTGGTAGCATGAAGCATTCTGATAAGCGTTTCTTGCAAATCTTTCATGTTCATTTCTACCACCATTGCTGGATTTTGGGTAACGTAAACAGGATTCTTCTCTTCATCGTAATGGACTTCGTGGATTGCATATTGCTCATCATCAAAATCATCTACCAATTTTTTTCTTACTACTCTATGATTCCATGTAGCCATACTTATTTCCTAAATTGGTGGAAGGGGTTGGATTCGAACCAACGTAGCTCTCGCGTCAGATTTACAGTCTGATGGTTTTAACCACTCACCCACCCTTCCTAAAAGCAGACTTCGTTTAACGGTAGCTAACCGAACGCGGTTGGGTATATTGAAAGGGGCCTGCCAGCCCATCCTCACTGTGCTTTCCGAGTTAGCACAGATAACTCCTCGAGCTGTGTTTCATAAAATATACATTGTATACTATAAGAAACAAAATTGGCTCCCTGTCGTGGGCTCGAACCACGGACCCAATGATTAACAGTCATTTGCTCTACCAACTGAGCTAACAGGGAATAACTGGTGCCGCCACCAAGAGTCGAACTCGGGACCTGATGCTTACAAGGCAACTGCTCTACCAACTGAGCTATAGCGGCATTGTTTTTGTTAATGTTAATAATACTGCAGTACCACTGATTGCACTACCAATCATAATGGCTTTGTCGTTCCAACTACTTCCTACGTAAATCCAACAGCACGCAGAAAAAGCATAGAGTATTTGACCGGCAACAATGAAATCCGCTTGTTGTATGAATATTCCACCAATCCCAAAAATAGTTGCAGCCCACTTGACGTAACTGTCAAGTGTTCCTGTTGGAGTTGTGGGTTTTAAATCCTCAACCTCCATTTGAAGATCATTCATTTCCTGTACGAGTCGTTTTTTCTCGGCACTCAGTTCCATAGCAAGCCTACCAGCTTTGCTCATCGTACTACCTTCGAACTGTTCTTTTATTTCTTCTTTCACTTCATTCATATTATACTAACAATGTATCAATCAGGCTTGACGACTCGTTTGATGATTTTACCCAAGATCAAATTTAAACATACGACTGGACCAAATACGGGCCATTTCCAATCGTATTTTTTATACGCTGCACTGTCTTTCTTGAACCATTTCTTTTGGATGTTGTCACAGTACTCACCTTTGTAAGAAAGGACAGCGTGACCTTCACCAGTTTTTTTATATTTTACAAAGTGCATACGAAAATCTAGATTGAAAAGAATATTCTTGATAAAAGTACTTTTCTTTTCGCCTGACATAAACCAAAGAACCGTTAATGAATAATCCTCACAGTCTCCTTGCCAAACATCTTGGGTTGTGTCCATGACAGACCAAGTTTCAAAGAACCCATACTTTTTCTTGTCAGTAACGTATTGAAATTTTGATGCAACCGTTTTGTTAGCTTCTTTAGCGTCCATTTAACCTTGTCCCCTATATTTTTTGTAATTTGATTTTTTTCTTTTGTTCAAAGAAGAAGTTTTAAAATGGCCTCGACCAATCGAAGTTCCTTTTGGTTTTTTAATAACTTTATTTGTATTTGATGAAATACTTTTAGCCATAATGTTCTCCTAATAATTCTAATAAGTAACCAGTTTTTTCTGGGCGCTGGGTGTCCTCGTGTGGTGGAGGAAATCTAAAACTGGCAAAACCCCAAATTCTTTCTAATACACTATATATAAAATTAAATAATGCCGTTCTCTCTTTCGAATTGATCTCTTAATTGTATAAATTTATATATATAATCATCCCTTTTCTTAACAAAAATTTGTGGTTCAGAATCCTGAACAGTAATTAATACAGCCAATCGATTAATCGATATGCCTGTCCGTTCCTCATACATCACCGCATAGGCGGCACACTGCATAAAATAATTATCGATCCATTCTTCTTTTTTAGGTTTATTGGACGTTTTAAAGTCGATTACAGACAGTTTCCCAGCAAACTCTGCGATACAGTCGACAGTACCAGCAACTCGCAGGTGTGAGGACCACAGAGGCGCCTCAAGCGCGTGTATGTTGTCTATATACTCGTCTAGGATGGGTTGTAGGGGTTTAAACATAGCATACGCATCAGGCATCATCCCAGACAATACATTGTTATTCAGGTAATCCTCACACAACTGATGGACTCTAGTTCCTCGACCAGAGGCCTTGGTCGAAATTTTATTGGCTTCTTTCTCGCCAACTCTTTTACGCCATTGTATAATGGAATCTCGACTTGACAGTGAGGTGATCGATGTAACTGATGGGAATTTTCCGCCAGGAGTTTCATAGACTCTTCGGCCGTTTATGTTTTTCCGTTTCAGTTCGGAGAGTGTTGTTGGTAAATGATTAAATTTCATAATTTAAAGTACAAAGTTATGTAGTCCTTTTTATTTGCGCCAATCCCTAATGATACTCGATGTATGGGGTAAATGTCAAGCGGTTTTAACAAATTTTGAATATTTTTTTTGGAAAATTTATTTAGCTCCGTCGCAAGATCTTGCAATTCAAATGGATCGTGAAATTTTATATCCAATCCCTTTCTATCTGTGATGTCGTCATGGACACAATAAGTGCCAAACAATTCGCCTTTTTTGGAACGTAATTTTTTCGTGATAGTTTCAGGCACATAAGAAATTTTATATTGGTACATCGCAAGCTCAATTTGACTCACGTTGGGTAAAATCAAAGTCTCATAAAATGTTTTCTTAACACCAGATGGGTTGTCATAGTCCCATTTAAACGAGTCAATTATCTTATGTTTTTGGACAAGGTTTTTGACCATTTTTAAATATGTGGGTTCGTCAATTCGATATTCAGTGTAGACTCTATAATTAGTTTTGGTACCAGACTTTTCTAGGCAGATTCCAATATTTACAGACGCATAATAATTATTAGCTAACTCAAATCTATATTCCTCTGGAAAGTTAAACTTACTTAAGATGTCATACAATCGATTCCAAGAAATTTTATGCGAAGGAATGTACAACAAGATACGATCTAAATTTACAGAGCCGTTCTGGATCTTTACCGATTGATCGACATACTGAACTGCAACGTCATCAAATGAATTGCAAAATTCAATAATAGATGGGTCGTCAGAGACGACCCGATCTAGTGCTTCATTTCTCATAATGTAATTACCATTTGTTTATGCAGCTTTTGGTCTAGTTTTCCCTACTTCATATACGGCATCTTCATGTTGAAGTTTAGCTAATATATAATCCCTAACTAATGAACTCCTAACAATATCGTCTGCAGTGAATTCTATTTTTGTGAATGCGTTCATATGATACGCAATATCAAAGAACTTATTAATACCACTGACATCATTTTGTTTTTTATTTAGGTCTGTCTGCCGGTAGTCTCCGCACCAGATAATTTTAGATTGATGGCCGACTCGTGTCATTACCGTGTCGATTTCTTCAAATGTCATATTCTGCATTTCATCGACAATAATAATCGCATCATCAAAACTCATACCACGAATGAATGATGTGGATATAAAGTCTACAACACCTTGTTCCTTAAGAGTAGACCAAGCATCCTTTCTTCCAAAGAGATTTTCACAGATCTGAACATATGGTTGAGAAAATATGTCCATCTTCTCCGATACATCGCCGGGCAAATGGCCCATATCTCTGGACTGCACCGACGATCTAACTATGATAATCTTTTGGAAACTGGTACTTCGGTTCAAGACTTCTTCAAGTGCTTTATAAAAAGCAATGAATGTTTTTCCTGTTCCAGCCACACCATGTAATGCCATAAAGTAATCCCCTCTCGAATACGAATCAAAAAATAATTTTTGATTTTCTGTTAAGGGTTCAATCAAACTCAAATGGTCTATTTTTAATTTATTACAAGTTCTCCCTTTTCTGGTTGTAGTTTCTTGATCTGCGATTTTACCAGTTCTTCTTGACATAAGCAACTTCTCTTGTTAATTAAAAGTTACCCCAAGATCAAAAGGTGTTGATGTTTCCTCTTGGGTGAGCCTCTTTCGCTTTGGACAATACTTCACGAAATCCTTGGTCGGGTTTTCGAAGTCCCAATCGAATTGGGTCGCCGATACTCGGGGCGCCTAACATCACATACTCATATTCGGGATTATCTTTTAACCAAGACTCCTTCTCACTTATTTTCATTCTTTTTTCTAGAATTTCTCCAGTCTCTTTATTTCTAAAATCATACGTTGGCATAGGGCACTCCTGATTGGAACCATTCGGGCGCACCACGTTTTTTCCACGACGCCAAATGTGCTTTGAATGTGTTGTAGTAATTGCGATAAGATGCAATAGAAGATTCTAGCATACACTCGTCGGGCATCGCCGGTGTGGGCGGCGTAAACGGCGTATCGGCGATGTTGTTGGGTGGCGTAGACAATGCGTCAACTAGCCCGATTTCGAGGCATTTGTGCGTTTTACCGTAGCGAAATGTGTATTCTGCACACAATTCCACCAGTAATGAGTGCAACCAAGCGTAGTTTTGCTTGCTGAGACGCACCCAGATGGCGCTGGGGTGGTTTATATGAGTAGCGAGGTATAATGTAGTCTCCCTGTCGTCAGGTAGCCTCCAGTGTTTCTTGGTGCGTTTTTCGCCTGATTTGAGATAGACTTGGGCGCCTGTCTTGTCTAAGGATGGAACCATAGTCAATTCGCCGTCAACATAACGGTGTGCAGAGGACAACAACTGACAATATTCTAATATCATTTTGATACAATGACTGTCGTTGTGGCTGGAAGCACATTCTTTAGGGTCTTCATCAGTATAAAATATATTCATAACTCTCCTGTTACATACTTATATATATCTTTCCAATTTTCTAAACGACAAGCCTTACCGTCATATGATGCATTGTGGGGATGTGAAATCAAAACAGAATTTAACCCAAGCCTGACACCAAGATCTGCGTTTTCTGGTTTATCCTCAATCCAATAACATCCACTGTCGCGATAAACTTCTAGTTCTTCGTCTTTGTCAGCACCAGTGTCAATACAAATCAATTGGTCGATAGCTGTAGTTCCGAATAATGCATGTAGATTTTTTAATCGTAGTCGCGCTGCGTGTGGGCTTTTGGACAGCGAAGTAATAACGCGAAAAACAAAACCGTGTTCTTCGTGCAACTTTCGAATGTATTTGATCGAATCGCGAAATGGTGCAAGTCGTTCGATTGCAGATGAACTATTGAATTCTCGAATTAAACCCTTACCATATTCACGAGAAATTCCATAACAATCGCCGACATTGTACTTAGTACTATCGACCATTTTTATTCCTCGGTCAGACATCCATTCAAAAAACGCCAGTTCCCAGTTTAAGAGAACGCCGTCAGCATCAGTTAGTATAACACTTTCTTTAATCATATTAATCCAAATCCGATAACGAGGTATGTGAAAAATGTCGACACACCACTCCAAATCATTCTAGACTTTAAAGACATAAACTTTGATTCTGGTAACAAGGCCCAGAACATAGCCGCTAGAATAGTAAACACAATTACCCAGAGGGCATAGATCAATGCAAACCCTACCACTATTTTTTATCTCCTGATTCCAATTTCTTTAGTTCTTTCTCGGACAAATGGTCGAGAGTTTCGACAACACCACTAGGATAAACTTTCTTAATTTTACCGAGCAAGGCAAAATCGATGAATTTCATTTTGGGGTAGATCATCATAGGTTCTTCTTCGAATCCTTCATCATTGATTTTTGGTGGAACTTTCAATCGATTGTTAAGATATTCTACAGATTCAGAAATAGATTTAAAAGTCTTACAATGAAGATGGTTGAATGTGTTTGGTTTTGCTAAAAACATATTATATCCTTTATTTCTTTATTTTACTAAGCTATTATACTTGATGTTTGGGGTTTTGTCAACACTTTTTTTAGAACATTTTGTTATATGCTTATAACATTTTGCAGGTTTTATACCATAAGAACTGCTGTTCTTCGGTAATCGGGTCACGGAATCGGACCTCTTCAGCAAGACCCCCATTGGTCAATACAGCATAAGACAGGAATTCAGGACTAAATCCTCGTGCTTTGACTGTGTCGCCAGCATACAATGCGATACCAACTTCACCTTCGATTTTACCGTCACCTATATGAGTAATCATTATGCTACCTCCTCTTCAAATCCAGTAGAAACAACTCGACAAACACCTCGCAAAAAATTTGCACTAGGATATGCCGTTTCACCATCGTATCGAGCAAAGTATGGATCAATAAGAATCGAAACCCAATCACTCTTGTGGATTGGAGAAGCGGTGTCTTTTTTGCGGTCAATCCGAACGATTTTGCCTTCAAGATATCCGGCAGCAGACTTCCAGCCAATGGTGTCACTAACATTAGCAAGGGTAAACTCTTCGTAAATTTCGTGTCTCATTTCCCATCCCTCAATCGTTTAAAATCATATTATGACAGGTTTTTTATGTTTTGTCAACACTTTTTTTAGAACATTTTGTTATATGCTTATAACATTTTACATAAACTTTGTTAGATTAGCCTTGTCTGAGAAAAGATTTCCCATTTTGATTCTTTCTTCTCTGGTTTGTCCTTCTATATTTTTATCTGGATTGAGTGTGTCGCCCATGATTATGGTCCCACCACCTAGTCTTTTTTTGCATAAGTCTACGTTATCTCTCATAATATCCACCCCGTAAATATCTTCTAGAGCACCCTCATGAGTCATACCAAAGTGAATCGTTTTGATTAGATAAACAGCATACAAAAACTGACCATCTCCACAAGCAGGATCAAGCACTGTCTTATTGGGCGAGAAAATATCTAAATCACATTTACTAAGCATTTCTAATACAAGATCGGTTGGAGTAAATATTTCTCCAGAATTTTTTACTCGTTCAAAAGATCTTTCGACACCACTCATATACTGGTGGTTGTTCATCTTATCTCTAATAATTTTCCACATATTCTATTTCTTCTTTGGTCAACTTAAAGTGTTTGTAAATTTCTTCGTCGCAAAATCGTGTTGATATCAAGCTTGGGATAGAGCAGAAAACTTTTTCATTACCGAACCCAGACCATTTAGCTGTCTTCATCAGGTAGACAAAAAGTTTAGTGTTCAGATTGTGTACTAATGTGCGACCTTCCTCTTCGGTCATCACGGGTACATAATATACCATGTCAGTGCCACCATAAACCCCGTCATCATAAAAAGGTTTCATGTATCCACTTCTAGACCACATCACCTTCTTAACGTCTGCCCAATCTTGTCGGA
>Ga0181553_10000550_pt1 | contig 32703 bp, 32 predicted proteins | sample 011ome_17_FD_133753 | JGI IMG/M metagenome (GOLD analysis project Ga0181553, IMG submission 133753) | Coastal salt marsh microbial communities from the Groves Creek Marsh, Skidaway Island, Georgia - 011502XT metaG (megahit assembly) | ecosystem: Environmental > Aquatic > Marine > Intertidal...
GCAGTAGCCCCCGCGGCGATTGCTGTGGGGAGACCGTCCTGTAGACCCCATGATACCCCTTGGCATCGTCAGTATCACCCGCCTCTAAGCGCAGAAATCCCATCTCCAACAGAGCCACAGGATTCCGCCGATCCATCGACAGCGCACGCGTCAGAGCGGCCTCGGCGCCCGCGGAGTCCTCCAATTGAAGTCGGCACAGCCCCAGGTTCACAAACGCCATGGGACGGCCGCTGTAAAGGGTGTCCTCGGTCACCCGATAAAACTCTCGCTCCGCCTCAATGAGGCGCCCTTGAGAGTACAAAAACGCGGCATAGTTATTGCGCGCCCGAGACAACGAAGGGTCTGCTTCAAGCGCAGCGCGAAACTGCAATTCGGCCATCTCGAACTCCCCGGTGCTCTGATAAACCAATGCGAAGGCTTCGGCCACTTCCGCGCTATCGGGGTCAATTTGCTGGGCAAGCTCGAGGTTCCGCTTGGCGTTCTCCCAATCGCCGACACCAATGTACTGGCGGGCCAAGGCGACACGCTTCTCAAGCGTCGCGTCGGGGTCAGAGGCCATCTGCGTGCCGCCGCTATATTCGGTAACGCAGCCCGCTAACCCCAACATCAGGCACCCCGACACCAGCAGACCCAGCCACGCGGGGCTCCGCTGCGCTAGAGCCGACACTGGATTGTCATTCTTCAACGCATTCATGACACGTCCGCCTCCGGAATCATCCTGATTCCAACAGGGTCTGATCGCCACGTCCAGCTCGGTGACGCTCGGCGCGACGCGTGCGATCAACCACCTCTCCCACGAGTTGGCCGCAGGCAGCATCGATATCATCGCCCCGGGTGGTGCGCACCGTGACCACAAAACCGGCATCGGTCAGTACCTGCCAGAATCGACTGACTGCATTGCCACTAGGGCGCTGATATCCGGAGTTCGGGAAGTCGTTAAACGGGATTAAATTGATTTTACAGGGGTAGTCCTTCAATAAGGCAGCCAACTCTCTGGCCTGCTCGACGCTGTCATTGACCCCCGCCAACAGCGTGTACTCGATTGTGACCACCCGCTTTTTATCGGTTTGCGCGTTCAGATAAGCCTTGGCCGAAGCCAACAGGCTTTCGATCGGGTACTTGCGGTTAATCGGCACGATCTGGTCACGCAGTGCGTCATTAGGCGCATGCAGTGACACCGCCAGACTGACATCGGCCCACTCGGCCAGGCGGTCTAGATTAGGCACCACACCTGAGGTCGAGAGCGTCACTTTGCGCTTGGAAAGGCCGTAAGCGAGGTCGTCACACATGAGACTCATCGCTGACACGACGTTATCAAAATTCAGGAGCGGCTCGCCCATGCCCATCATGACGACATTGGTGACCACGCGACCTTTACCCGACTGCCATGCATCGTAAGAATTAATGGCCAGCCATACCTGACCAATGATCTCGGCAGCGGTCAAATCGCGCTGGAATCCCTGCTTGCCCGTGGAACAGAAGGTGCAGTCCAGACTGCAGCCCACCTGCGACGAGACGCACAGCGTCGCGCGATCTCCCTCGGGAATCAGCACCGCCTCCACCAGGCTGCCACCATCAACCGCGATCGCCCATTTTCGGGTGCCATCTTGCGAATCGTGCTGCTCGGCGATGGCGGGCGGGGTGATCTCAGCGATCTCATCAAGCCGGGTTCTCAGCGACTGACTGAGGTCGGTCATGTCTGCAAAGTCGCGCACGCCGCGATGGTGGATCCACTTCATGACCTGTTGTGCGCGAAATCGCTTTTCGCCCAAATCAATGAAGAAGGTTTCAAGCTGTTGGCGGGTCAACCCCAAAAGATTGACCCGATCGTTTACCGGGGTGGTGGCGATGAGCTGGTCTGGTGCGGTCATAGCATCAGAGCCGGCCCTGCCTTAGCGTGGGCAAATTTCGCTAGATGCGAAGAAGTAGGCAATCTCTCGCTCGGCAGAGGCAGGGGAATCCGACCCGTGCACGGCATTGGCATCGATAGACTGCGCGAAATCGGCGCGAATGGTGCCTGCGTCAGCCTCCTGCGGGTTGGTGGCGCCCATCAGCTCACGATTGCGTGCAATCGCATCCTCTCCCTCCAGTACCTGCACAATAACAGGGCCTGAGGTCATGAATTTGACGAGGTCAGGGTAAAAGGGGCGCTCTTTGTGCTCGGCGTAGAAGCCACCGGCAAAGTTATCTGACAGATGCAGCATCTTGGCTGCCACAACAGTCAACCCGGCCTCTTCAAAACGGCTGATGATCTGGCCAATCACGTTTTTCCCTACCGCATCGGGCTTGATAATCGATAAGGTGCGTTCCACCGCCATGTCTGTCTCCGATATCTGCTAAGTCAACGCAAGGACCCTGCCTCGCGGGCGCGGAGTATAAGGCGTTTTGCCCTGTGGTGTCATGGCAACATTGCCACGTCTACACCCTGCTACGGGATGCTGATTTAGTGCCGTTCCGACGCGTGATTGATGGTGTAGCGAGGGATTTCAACCACCAGTGGCGCACTACAGACCTGTGCCTGGCATGACAGGCGCGATTCGGGTTCGAGACCCCAGGCTTTGTCTAGATAATCCTCTTCCAGATCGTCTGCCTCATTCAGGGAGGCGAAGCCTTCGCGGACGATAACGTGACAGGTAGTGCAGGCACAGGACATCTCACAGGCGTGCTCAATATCGATGTCATTGCGCAGCAACGCTTCACAAATGCTTTCGCCCACTTGTGCCTCGATGACGGCACCCTCAGGACAAATTTCGTGATGGGGTAATACAACCACTTCGGTCACAGCGCCTGTCGCTCCTCTTCATCAGTTTTATCGTGGGTTTCGGCGTCGGTCTCAAGCTCAGACAGCGCCACACCCTGCAGCGCCCTCTGGATACTGCGATCCATGCGGCGCGCCGCGAACACCTCGGTGGCACGACCCAGCTGCTCGGTAGATTCTCGGATTTGCTCCGGCTGTTCAGATTTTACTGCGGACGCTAGAGAGCCTACGCCGGCCTCAAGGTCAGCACGCTCGTCCGCCGACAAGAGGTCGCCATCCAACCTCATGGCCGCGCGCAGCCCCTCTATGAGGGCCTCGGCTTCAACCCGCGCTTCCGCCAACTTGCGTGCCAACATGTCCTCGCTGGCATGCTCGTAGCCCGCCTTGAGCATATCGGTAATCTGAGACTCGTCGAGCCCGAATGCCGGCTTCACCACCACTTCACTGCGGGCGCCGGTTTGACTCTCGACGGCCGACACCTCGAGGATGCCGTCCGCATCCACTCTGAAGGTCACCTCAATTCTGGCCGCACCCGCGACCATGGGCGGAATCCCCGTCAGCTCAAAACGCGCCAGCGACCGACAGTCCTCGACACGTTCGCGCTCGCCTTGCAGCACGTGCACCACCAGACCTGTTTGACCGTCGCGGGCCGTCGTGAACTCTTGCGCGCGCGCCACCGGGATAGTGCTATTTCGATCGATAATGCGCTCAACCAATCCACCATAGGTTTCCAGGCCCAGCGACAAGGGAATGACATCCAGTAGCAGTGCCTCATCCCCGGTGCGGTTGCCCACCAAAATATCCGCCTGCCTCGCGGCGCCCATGGCCACTACTTGATCGGGGTCAAGAGTGCAGAGCGGCTCTTGGCCAAAACAGTTCGCGACCGCGCGCTTGACCGCGGGCGTGCGCGTCGACCCGCCCACCAGCACCACCCGATCCACCGAAGCGACTGCGGCATCTTTCAGCGTGTTGCGGCACGCCACCAGAGTGCGCTCGATAAAAGGCGCCAACAGCCGCTCGAGCACTTCGCGGGAGAGGGTGACTTCAGCCGCCTGCCCTGCCAGCGCCGTGACGTCGAGCGCCAGTGTCTCTTGGTCACTCAGCGCCTCCTTCGCACTGCGCGCGAGCCTCAGTGCAGTGCGGCGCTGCGAGACGCTCGGATCGCCCACCGACACCTGTTCAAGCAAATGGTCTGCGAGCGCACGATCGAAATCGTCGCCACCGAGTGCGCTGTCGCCGCCGGTAGCCAACACTTCGAATAAGCCTGCCCGCATACGCAGCAAAGAGATATCAAAGGTGCCACCGCCAAGGTCGTACACCGCGAGCACAGACGACTCCTCCGCCTGTTCATCCAGGCCGTAAGCAACCGCCGCAGCCGTTGGTTCATTCAACAGTCTGAGCACTTTGATACCGGCCAGTTCAGCTGCCTGCCGGGTGGCCTGACGCTGTGCGTCATCGAAATAGGCAGGTACTGTAATCACGGCGCCGGCGATGGGGCCTGACAACTGATCTTCTGCTCTTTCTCTCAATCCCGTCAGAATGGCCGCAGAGACCTCGACCGGTGTTTTATCGCCGCCATCTGTGGCGAAGGCCAGACCAGGACCGTCGGCGAGCGTTACGTAGGGATCGTTTTCAAATTCCTCGCGGGATCGACCCAGCATGCGCTTGGCCGAGGCAATCGTGCTGCCGGGCTCTTCACTGGCGTGTGCCAGCGCAGCATGGCCCACAGCCGTGTGTTGCGCGCCGTAATAAACCACTGAGGGAAGCGACGCAGCGCTGTGCTGAGCGTCATGGCTCCCTTCACCCTCCAAGACCTTGAGCACCTCGCCATCGTAATGGGCCACGAGGCTATTGGTCGTGCCCAGATCAATACCCAATGCGTTCTGGCGGGTGGTGGTGTTTTCCTGGGGTTCGCCGGGCTCTGAGATCTGCAACAAGACCACGGTCAATCACCCTGCGGCTGCGCCGCTTCGATGAGCTTTGATAAAAAACACATCTCTTGCCAGCACCGCGCAGCATCAGGCAAATCGGGGATAGCGATGGCTTTAGCAAACTGGTCGCGACTGGTTCGGTAATGCCGATCGATCTCCTCGATCAGATGCTGCCGACCCGCCGCGTCTGCCACTGGCGTGTCGTCGAGTTGCTCACGCAACATAATCTGTGTCATCAAGAATTCCGATCCAACACCTTGGCGTTCTGCCGCCTGCAAATCGACACCTGCTCGCTTCAACAAATATTCGGCGCGTGTGACTTCGTTGGCCAAGACGCGGAAGCCACTGTTGATATCAGCGCAAAACTGGGCCGCCATGCGCTGCTCGACAGCGGATTGGCCGGCGTACCGGTCGGGATGAAATTGAGACAGTAACGAATGGTAGGCAGTTTCAAGCGCGGTCTCGTCCAGCGAGAACCCCGGCTCCAGCTGAAACAGCGCAAAATAGTCGCGCGCCGTCGCGCCCGCTGTCGCGTTCACGTTTAAACCGTGAAGCTCTCGCCGCAGCCACACTCTCCGGCGACATTCGGATTGCGGAACTCCAGCCCCTCGTTGAGGCCCTCGCGCGCGAAATCCACAATGGTGCCATCCAAGTAAACCAAGCTCTTGGGATCAACAAATACCTTGACGCCATCAGATTCAAAAAAGGCATCCTCAGGTTCTGCCTGATCGACAAACTCCAGCACGTAGGCCAGACCAGAGCAGCCAGAGGTTTTGACACCAATACGGATGCCCTCTCCCTTGCCACGGCTGGCCAGTTGCCGGCTAACGTGCTCGGCAGCGTCGCTTGTCAGGCTAATCGCCATATCAGCTGCCCTGCTTGTCCCGGTAGTTCTGCACGGCTGCCTTAATCGCATCCTCGGCCAGCACGGAACAGTGAATTTTCACCGGCGGCAGAGAGAGCTCCTGCGCAATCTCGGTATTCTTGATAGCGGCGGCTTCGTCCAGATTTTTACCCTTCACCCACTCGGTCAGCAGTGAGCTCGAGGCAATCGCCGAGCCACACCCGTAGGTTTTGAACTTGGCGTCCTCGATAACACCGTCATCGTTGACCTGAATTTGCAGACGCATAACGTCTCCACACGCAGGTGCGCCAACCATGCCAGTGCCGACGTTATCGTCTGCGTCGTCGAGCTTGCCCACGTTACGTGGATTCTCGTAATGATCAATTACCTTATCGCTGTAAGCCATGGTTCTCTCCCAAAGGGCTCTAATGCGGCGTCAGTGCGCCGCCCATTCAATTGTGTTGAGGTCTACGCCGTCCTGATACATATCCCAGAGCGGAGACAGCTCGCGTAATTTTTCTACCGCGTGGCGCACACACTGCGCGGCATGATCTACTTCAGCCTCTGTGGTGAATCGCCCAAAGCTGAACCGCAGTGAACTGTGCGCCATTTCGTCATTCAGCCCAAGCGCTCGCAGCACATAAGACGGCTCTAGACTGGCTGAAGTGCACGCCGAGCCGCTGGAAATCGCCAAGTCGCGCAGCGACATAATCAATGACTCGCCTTCAACAAAGGCAAAGCTCACATTGAGCGCGCCCGGCAAGCGCTGATCGCGATCACCATTGATATGCACTTCGGGAATGTCACTAATCGCGTCCCAGAAACGCTGCCGCAGGCTCGACAGACGCCCTGCCTCGCTGTCCATTTCTTCACGTGCAATGCGCGCCGCCTCGCCAAACCCCACCAGCTGATGGGTTGCCAGCGTGCCCGAGCGCATGCCGCGCTCGTGCCCGCCGCCATGCATCTGCGCTTCGAGACGCACACGGGGTTTACGCCGCACGTACAGTGCGCCAATACCTTTGGGGCCATACATTTTGTGCGCTGACATCGACAGCAGATCGACTTTCATGGTCTCCATGTCGAGGCGCACTTTGCCGGCACCTTGCGCAGCATCGACGTGCAGCAAGACACCTGCTGCTCGGCATATTTCACCAATGCCGGCCACGTCGTTGACCACGCCAATTTCATTGTTGGCGTGCATCACGCTGACCAGAATCGTGTCTTCGCGAATTGCCGCCTGCACCATGTCAGGGGTCGTCAAACCCTGCTCGTCGGGGTCAAGATAAGTGACCTCGTATCCCTCGCGCTCTAACTGGCGGCAGGTATCAAGCACTGCTTTGTGCTCGATCTTGGACGTAATAATGTGCTTGCCCTTCTTATGGTAGAAGTGTGCAACGCCCTTGATAGCGAGGTTGTCAGACTCTGTCGCGCCCGAGGTCCAGACGATCTCTCGCGGGTCAGCGTTGATCAACTCCGCCACCTGATTGCGCGCATTTTCCACTGCCTCTTCAGCTTTCCAGCCAAAGACGTGTGAGCGCGACGCCGGGTTGCCAAATACACCCTCAGTGGACAAGCACGCGGACATGACTTCAACCACCCGCGGATCCACCGGCGTGGTCGAGAGATAGTCCAGATAAATCGGCGTTTGTACGGTCACCGGTGCATTCATTGTCTACGTATCTCTTGTTTCCAGTTCATTCAGTGCTTCGCAGAAGACCCTGCGCTTCGCGCTGAGTCCTACTGCAAGGACAGGGTCTGTAACACCCCATCAGTATGTTGTTTGTTGACCCGTTGCCCCCGGCCTTCCATCAGATCGCCCAAACTGATCTGGCTGAGAAAGTCGTGGATCTGACCCGACAGGTCCTCCCACAAATGGTGGGTCAGGCAGGTCTCGCCCTGGTGGCAATTTCCTTTGCCCTGACAGTTCGTCACATCTACCGATTCGTCGACCGCGTCAATGATCTGCGCAACGAAAATCTCGGTGCCGCTTCGCGCCAGACGGTAACCTCCGCCTGGCCCGCGCGCGCTGGTCACCAGCTGCTCGCGGCGAAGCTTAGCGAACAGCTGTTCGAGGTAGGACAGGGATATCTCCTGCCGCCCCGAGATGTCCGCGAGGGAGACGGGTTTTTTGCCACCGTTGATCGCCAAATCCAGCATGGCGGTCACGGCATAGCGCCCACGTGTCGTTAATTTCATGGGCAAATTGTCCTATTCCTGACTATTTTAGTCAAGAATAAGCCGAAGTGGTGGTGTGGTAGTGAAAACCGGTATCAATCTACGTTTTTCGCGGCCTTCGCGGCTGCCTTTTGCGTTTCCGAGAGAATGCCGCGCAAAATGTTGAGCTCCATTTCGTCAAGCCGGACCCGATTGAACAGCCGCTTGAGGCGTCTCATTAACTGCCGCGGGGCCTTAGGGTCAAGAAACTCAATGTCAATCAACGTTTCCTCGAGATGCGCGAAGAACCGCGTCATATCCTCTGTCGAGGAAAACGGCGTATCCCATTCCGCATCCTCTGACAGATTGGTTTGCTCCCCCAGTTGCACCATCCGACATTCATAGGCCACGAGCTGCACGGCCATGGCCAGATTCAGGCTCGGATAATCATCATGGGTTGGGATATGGCAGTGCAGGTTACAGCGCTCCAGCTCTTCATTGAGCAAGCCCCGATCTTCCCTGCCAAACAAAATCGCCACGCGCTCCGAACGGGAATGGGTCGCAATGCGTTCTGCGCAGCGACGGGCATCCTGAACCGGCCAGGGGATCCGCCGCTCTCTGGCACTGGTGCCCACCACGAACTGGCAGCCAGCGATCGCCTCCTCCAACGTAGCGACGACACGGGCATTTTCCAGAACGTCTACTGCAGAGGCCGCCCGCCAGGTGGCCTCAGGCGCGGGATACTCCAGCGGTGCCACCAGCGTGAGTCGCCTCAAGCCCATGTTTTTCATGGCTCGAGCCACGCCACCAATGTTGCCACTGTGGGTAGTGTGGACCAGAACAATGTCGATGTTGTCGGGGTTCATGGAGTCACCAGCCGGCCGCTTTGAGGTCTGACACATAAAGCGATTCCAAACAGGCCACCGAGACCACTTTGAGCGCTGAAAGATACAGCGATCTAAAATAGGACCGGGTAGCTTGGTGTGGGGCTTTGCTCACCAATGTCGACACTGGCAAGTCTACCAAACCCATATCCGGTCTTCTCCGCCCCTGTTATGATGCGCCGCCTTTCAATAGCGGAACCTGCGATGGAACCGACCGCCTCTATGGCCCTTCGCGCTGCTCGCAAAGCGGGCGATCTGATTGTGCGCGCCGCTGATGATATGGACCGCATCGGATATCAAGCCAAGGCGGCCGCTGACTTTGTCACCGAGGTCGACATCGCTGCGGAGAAAGAGATTCTGTATCACCTGACCAAGGCCTACCCCGACCACCGCTTTGAGTGCGAGGAGAGTGGGCACTCAGGCAACGATTCATCGGAATACACCTGGGTTATCGATCCGCTGGACGGCACCAGCAATTTCTTGCGCGGCATTCCGCACTACGCGGTCAGCATCGCCTGCCTGTATCGCGGCAAGATCGAGCACGCCGTAGTCTACGACCCTGTCAGACGTGAGGAATTCATCGCCTCACGAGGTCGAGGTGCGCAAGTCAATGGTCATCGCATTCGCGTCGGCGATCGAACAGAATTAAAAGAGTCACTGATTGGCACCGGCGTGCCCTTCCTAGGTCACTGTGATGACCAATTGGATTGGTATACCGGCGCCCTTTCTGCGGTCACCAGCCGCTCCATGGGCGTGCGACGATGCGGCGCCGCGTCTCTAGACCTGGCTTATGTTGCCGCAGGTCGTCTGGATGGCTTCTGGGAGATGGGGCTTAACCAATGGGATATCGCTGCCGGAGGACTACTGGTGCGCGAGGCTGGTGGCCTGATCACCGATTTAGCAGGCGGCGAAAGCTGGTATCAGAGCGGCAATGTGGTCTGTGGTAACGGCAAGCTGATGCGTCATCTGCTACCACTGGTGCAGTGGGTCGGAACCTAGCGCTTCAAGAAACACCCGCGCAATAAAAGCCGCCTGTTAGCGGCCGCCCTGCTGTCAGGGCATCAAACCGTCCTGATCCGCACCCTCACGCTCGGGCACCATCACGTCTTCTTTGTTCACCCCCAACTGCAGTAGCGTGGTCGCCGCGACATACATGGAGGAGTAAGTTCCCACCGCAACCCCGACCAGTAAGGCAACAGCGAATCCAAAAATCATCTCGCCACCGAAAACCGCCAGCGCGGTGAGCACCAGCAGCGTGGTTAACGAGGTGACCAACGTTCTACCAAGCGTCTCGGTGAGCGATACGTCGATGACCTCGCTGGGACTCGCGCGACGAATTTTGCGCAGATTCTCGCGGATACGATCAGACACGACGATTGTGTCATTCAGGGAATAGCCCACTACCGCCAGTAACGCCGCCAGCACGGTGAGATCAAATTCCAGCCCCGTCAGTGAAAAGAAGCCAAGCGTGAAGACCACGTCGTGGGCCAGGGCTATCACGGCGCCTAGCGCAAATTTGATCTGAAAACGGAACGCGACATAGAGCATGACCAGACCCAGTGCCGTGAGCATGGCGATACCACCGTCGTCGCGCAGTTCTTCTCCTACCTGGGGCCCGACAAATTCGATACGCCGCAGTTCAATGTCCATCGGCGTGGCGGCACGGAGCTTATCGACCATCACTGCGCCTTGCTCGTCGGAATATCCGTCTGGCAACCTCACCAAGACATCTTTGTCGGTGCCAAAACTGACTACGACCGCGCCTTCGTAGCCTTCCTGATCCAGCGTCGTGCGAATCGCGCCGAGATCAGCGCTGTCACTGTAGGCCACCTCTACCAGCGTACCGCCGGTGAAGTCGAGCCCCCAGTTCAGTTGCTGCACGCTGAGCGAGCCGATAGCCGCCAGCATGGCTGCGGCGCTGAAGGCGATCGCAACCCACCGCCACTTCATAAACGGCAAAACTTTCATCCCGTCGCTCCTTCGGCACTCGCGGCAACGCGGCCGACACCGCCAATCGCCAGCTTGTTCACCCGCCGGCCACCGTAGATCAGGTTAATCAGCGCACGGGTTCCCATAATGGAGGAGAACATTGACGTCACAATGCCCACTGACAGGGTGACCGCGAACCCTTTGATCGGTCCCGTGCCAATGGCATAGAGAATGATGGCCACAATCAACGTAGTGATGTTGGCATCGAGAATGGTCACAATCGCGCGGTCGAAACCTTGGGTGATTGCCGTCTGGGGAGGCGCACCACCGCGAATTTCCTCTCGGATCCGCGCGAAAATCAGAACATTGGCATCGACCGCCATACCGACGGTCAAGACGATGCCGGCGATGCCGGGCAGCGTCAGGGTGGCGCCGAGTAGCGACATGATGCCCACCAGCAACACGAGGTTACCCGCCAAAGCAATGACGGCAGCAACGCCGAACACGCGGTAATAGAACATCATGAACACAACAACCAGACCGAGGCCGACCTGTACCGATTTCATGCCGAGGCGAATATTCTCAGCCCCCAACGACGGCCCGACGGTTCGCTCCTCGACAAAGGTGATCGGCGCCGCCAACGCGCCAGCGCGCAACATCAGAGCCAACTCAGAGGACTCGGCAGGATTATCAAGCCCGGTAATCTGAAACTGTGCGCCCAGTGCCGATTGAATCACTGGCGCGGTCAGCAGCTTCTTCTCATCGTACGGGATACGAACGGGCACCTCTTCGCCGGCCTCATCGCGCTCGTAACGAGTGCGATACTTGCGCTCGATGAACAGCACACCCATACGACGCTTGATATTGGCGCGGGTCGCGCGCGACATGAGCATACCGCCCTCTCCATCGAGGCTGATCGTCACGTTGGGTTGACCGTTCTGGTCAAAGCCTGCCTGGGCGTTCGAAACGCTCTCTCCGGTAATGATCACGTCGCGCTCGAGCCACTCGGTCATGCCGCCGCGATCGGCGCTCCGGTACTCAAAACGCTGGCGCTCTGATACCGGCGCATTGGCTTCAGCGACCAACCGGAACTCCAGATTGGCGACCTTGCCCAAAATGCGCTTCGCCTCCGCCGTATCCTGGATACCGGGCAGCTCAACGACAATGCGGTTGCTGCCCTGACGCTGCACCAACGGCTCTGAGACACCCAATTCGTTGACGCGGTTTCGGATCGTGGTCAGGTTTTGTGCGACCGCATAGTCGACAACCTCTTTAATCGTCTGCTCTGTGACTTCCGCATAGAGGGACCAGGTATCACCCTCGTCAACCCGATCGAGAAACAGCTCGGGGTATAACTCGACCACCTCGCGACGCGCCGCTTCTCGATCATCCTCAGTGCGGAACTGCATCGCCACCTGCTGCCCATCGAGACTGACCCGCCCGCGAATACGTTCCTCGCGCAGGCGCTTCTGAATGCCGGTTTCGTATTGGGTGAGCTTGCGTTCTGTGGCGGCGGCCACGTCCACTTCCAGTTTGAAATGAACGCCTCCACTCAGGTCGAGGCCCAGCTTCATGGGGGTAGCGCCGCCCTCCAGCAGCCAATCTGGCGTGGTGGGCGCAAGATTCAGGGCCACAATAAATCCATCGCCCAGCTCTCTGGCGACAATGGACTGCGCGCGGAGCTGCTGCTCCCGGTCATTGAGTCGCAACAAGGCCGACTTGCCCTGATTCTGAATCTCTTCACCAAAGAAGCCGATGCCTGCCTCTTGCAGTGCGCCTTCTGCGCGCGTCAGCACGCGGTCGTCAATTTGCTGCGAGCTGCTGGCCCCGGCGATCTGGAGAGCGGGATCCGGCGCATACAGATTGGGCGCGGCATAGTAAAAGCCACAGAGGACCGCAGTCAGTATTAGCAGGTTTTTCCAGAGGGGGTAGCGATTCATCATCGGTGGTTCAACGTGATTGGATTAGCGAGGTGCTCAGCGATTAAACAGGCGCGGAGTGTAACGACTCAGCGACCCCAAAACCATGTCAGTACTACCCAAGCCAGACGCGGGCGTTGCGGAACAAACGCATCCAGCCCGAGTCGGTCTGCCACTCGGCCGGACACCAAGAGAGCTGCGCCGCCCTGAAGACCCGCTCGGGGTGGGGCATCATGATCGTCACGCGCCCATCGGTATTACACAAACCGGTAATGCCATCTGGCGAGCCATTGGGGTTGGCGGGATATCGACTGGCGGTATTCAGTTCGTGATCGATAAAGCGCATCGCCACCAGGCCCGCTGATTCCGCCGAATGGCGATGTCGTTCAGTCGCGAATCGCGCGCGTCCCTCGCCGTGGGCCACGACGATCGGCAGGTGCGAGCCGGCCATGCCCGAGAGGAGCACCGAGGGCGAAGCTTCTACCTTCACCAGAGCGAGGCGCGCTTCGTATTGCTCCGAACGGTTTCTGGCAAAACGGGGCCAGTGATCTGTGCCAGGAATAATCTCCTGCAGTGCCGACAACATCTGGCAGCCGTTGCACACACCCAGTGAGAAGGTGTCGGTGCGCTCGAAAAACTGTGCAAACCGCGCCCGCACGCCCTCATTAAAGAGAATGCTTTTCGCCCAGCCCTCGCCCGCACCCAACACATCGCCGTAAGAGAAGCCACCGCAGGCGGCCAGACCATGAAAGTCAGCTAACGTCTGGTGACCGGCCATGAGATCGCTCATATGAACGTCCACCGCCGTAAACCCGGCGCGGTCGAATGCCGCCGCCATCTCCATCTGACCATTGACGCCCTGTTCTCGGAGAATCGCCACTTTGGGGCGCGAGCCCGTTGCAATAAAGGGCGCTGCGATGTCGTCATCACAGTCAAAAGTGAGCGCCGCTGACAGCCCAGGATCAGCTACCTGAATCGCCGCAAACTCCTCATCCGCACAGTCGGCGTTATCCCGCGCTCGCGCAATCGCATGGCTCGTCTCTGACCACAAAGATTGCAGCGCGCCGCGGCGGCTATCGATCAGTTCGAACTGCGGTGTGTTGACCACGATTCGCTCGTCCTGACGCGGTGTCGCCACGGGGCTGACGGCATCACCCAGCCCGAGAGAAGTCGCCAGTGACATCAGTCCAGCGACATGCTCTTTAGCCACCTGAATCACCACACCGACTTCTTCTGAGAACAATCGGGCGTTGGCTTGCTCCGGCGTGACATCCAGATCTACCTGCAGCCCGCTCCGACTGGCGAACGCCATTTCGAGCAGGGTGACCAGCAGGCCACCATCCGATCGGTCGTGGTAAGCCAGTATCCAGCCTTCCTGTCGGGCTTTCGTCATCAAACTTACCAGCGCCAGCACGTCTTCCGCCTCGACGTCCGGCGCCAATCGCCCCATGTGTTGCCAGACCTGTGCCAGCACCGACCCGCCGATTCGATCCCGTCCTCGGCCTAAGTCAACCAGCAGCAGCACGGTATCTTGTCTCGATGACAACACCGGCGTCAGGGTTTGGCGGGCATCTCCGCAAGGCGCAAACGCCGACACGATGAGCGAGACAGGCGCCGTCACAGCGCGGTCTTCGGCGCCCTCTTCCCAGACCGTGCGCATTGACATGGAGTCCTTGCCCACCGGGATCGTCACACCCAATGCGGGACAAAAATTCAGGCCCACAGCTGCAACGGTGTCATACAGCACCGCGTCATCACCCTCGTAACCTGCGGCACACATCCAGTTGGCGGATAACTTGATGTCCTGCAGTGATGCAATCGGGGCAGCCAGCAAATTGGTAATCGCTTCGGCGACCGCCAGCCTGCCAGAGGCGGGGCCGTCGAGCAGTGCGACCGGCGTTCGCTCCCCCATCGACATCGCCTCGCCCAGATGAGAATCGAGTGACACTGTGGTCACAGCGCAATCAGCGACCGGCACCTGCCAGGGCCCCACCATTTGGTCTCGCGCCACCATACCGGTGACGCTGCGATCGCCGATCGTGATCAAAAAGCTCTTGGACGCCACAGCGGGAAACGTCAGTACGCGTTCAAGCGAGTCAGGGAGCGAGACCTGCGCCGGATCAAAATCGTCGGCAACCGGCGGCCGCCGCTCGACACGCCGATGCATTTTGGGCGGCTTACCGAACAGCACGGACATCGGGAGGTCGACGGGCTCATTGCCAAATTGACGATCGGAAACCGCCAGATGTAATGCCTCCGTCGCTTCGCCCACCACGGCATAAGGGCACCGCTCTCGCTCGCAGATCATCTCGAATCGCGCCAAATCCTGTGGCTCTACCGCAAGTACATAGCGCTCTTGGGATTCGTTACACCAGATCTCCAGAGGAGACATGCCGGGTTCATCATTGGGCACATCGCGCAACTCAAAGCGCCCGCCACGACCACCATCCTTCACCAGCTCCGGCAGGGCATTGCTTAAACCCCCGGCGCCCACGTCATGAATAAAAGCAATCGGATTTTCACCGCCAAGACTCCAGCAGCGATCGATCACTTCCTGACAGCGACGCTGTATCTCAGGGTTTTGGCGCTGCACCGATGCAAAGTCCAGATCTTCAGCACTGTCGCCGCTGGCCATTGACGACGCTGCGCCGCCGCCCAAACCGATGAGCATTGCCGGGCCACCCAGGACAATGAGGCTGGCACCCGCTGAGTAGGCACCCTTGCTCACATGCTCCTCGCGAATATTGCCAAAGCCACCCGCGATCATGATGGGCTTGTGGTAACCGCGGACACCGCCGGCAGTCTGGGTTTCAAAGGTGCGGAAATAACCCGCCAAATTGGGTCGGCCAAACTCGTTATTAAAAGCCGCTGCGCCAATCGGCCCCTCGGTCATGATTTGCAGCGGCGAGACAATCCGGTTCGGACGGCCGTAGCTCAGCTCCCAGGGCCGCGGCTGATCCGGGATTTCCAAATGTGATACCGAGAACCCCGCCAAGCCCGCCTTGGGTCGGGAGCCACGCCCCACCGCGCCCTCATCACGGATTTCGCCACCGGCGCCGGTGCCTGCACCGGAAAAGGGCGAGATGGCGGTCGGGTGGTTATGGGTTTCGACCTTCATCAACAGATGAACCGGCTCCTCGTGAAAGCGCCAGACCCGGTCGTCATCGTCTGGATAAAACCGCCCCGCCCGGTGGCCCGAGACCACCGCAGCATTGTCTGAATAGGCCGACAGTACATTGTCGCCACCGACCTCATTGGTGTGCCGAATCATGCCAAACAACGAATGCGGCTGGTCTTGGCCGTCGACTTCCCAGCTGGCATTGAAGATTTTGTGGCGGCAGTGCTCTGAGTTGGCCTGCGCGAACATCATCAATTCGATATCGCGGGGATTTCTGCCCAGATCGGTAAACGCCTCTACGAGATATGCAATTTCGTCGTCAGTGAGCGCCAAACCCAGGTTTTTATTCGCTGATTCCAGCGCCGCTGCACCGTCCCCGAGCAGGTTAATCTCGTCGAAGGATCGCGGAGCGGATCGTTCAAACAGTGGGTCGAGTGCGTCAAAAGCATTCACCACAGTTTCAACCATTCGATCGTGGAGTAAGGCATCCAGAGCACCACAGGCTGCCCCGGCCTCGAGACCATCGATGCCATACAGCGTCAGTCGCTCAATACGGCGCAAGCCGTCGAAGCCACAGTTATGAGCGATATCAGTGGCCTTGCTCGACCAAGGGGAGATGGTGCCAAACCTTGGGCTGACAATGCGCTGCCCCGGGCGACTCAAGCACTGTGGGTCAACGTCAGGAGCGGTACCGGGCTGCAACAAGGCAGCCAGACGCTCTCTATCAAGCGCCTGCCCAGAGTCGACGTCCACCGCATAAGCATGCACCGCCTCGCGGAGCGTCCACCCCTTGTCCAGCGCCGAGACTTCGGCCGCCAACAACTGATAACGGGCGTCGGACAGCGCGGACGATCCGGGCAGAATAAGCATCTGGGGTTCCTGAGCGAAACAGCGAGCAGAGTATACCGCGCCGCCCCCTTCGCATGAATAACCCGGACGCCTATCAACGCCTCATCTCAGGGCTGGCGACAGGGAGACTCAATGCGAGGCCCACGCACCGCCCTCTCCCACACAGCAACAGATACAGCGGCCATATCGTCTTCGCGAGGGACAGCCTACAATCCGCTTATGGGCCGTGTTGCCACTACTTTTACGATCGGAGGCCTGACGCTGCTGTTACAGGCCTGCTTCGATTCACCCACCCTCGCGCCGATGGCACCGGGCGAGGAGCTGGTGGTTGTGACGCGCAATACGCCCACGACTTACTACTTTGAAGGAGACAGAGCCTCGGGATTTGAGTACGCGCTGGTGAAGCAATTCGCGCGCGAACACGACATGCAGTTGCGTATCAAAGTGGCGTTCAGCTTGCCTGAGGTTTTTGATCTGCTCGAGAAGGGCGAAGCCCACATCGCCGCAGCTGGCTTGAGTCAAAGCCCCTCTCGAGACGCACAATTTATCGCATCGGACGCCTACCTAGAGCAGCAGCCACTGGTGGTGTACAAATCTGGTGCTCGGCGGCCACGCACGCTGCCTGAGCTGGTAGGCCGTGATCTGATTGTTGTGGCCGGTAGCGCCCATATCGAGCTGTTGACGACCCTGCGAGAAGCCCTACCTGAGCTGTCATGGCGAGAGATTCACGCCGCAGACTCTCTGGAGTTGATGCAACTGATTACGGAGGAGAAAGCAGAGGTCGCCATCGTCGACTCAATCGAATTCGGCATTCAGCAGCAGCTGTTTCCGCGTGTCGTCGCAGCGATGGAGATCGGCGAGGTCACGCCGGCAGTCTGGTATTTGCCGCGCTCCGAGCAAGCAGAGGACGCCACCAGCCTGATCAATGCATTCTTCGCCGATGCTCAGGCTTCTGGGTCTCTGGCTCAACTTGAGCGCCAGCATTTTGGACGCTACGACAACGTGTCGCGGGTCGGCTCGCTCACCTTCCAACGCAAGGTGCAAAACGACCTGCCGCAGTGGCAGCCCCTGATGGAAGCGGTGGCCGATGAGTATCAGATGGACTGGCGTCTGCTGGCGGCGATGGCGTATCAGGAATCCCACTGGAATCCCGACGCTCGATCACACACCGGCGTGCGCGGCATGATGATGCTGACACGGGTGACCGCCGGCGAATTGGGCATCGAAGACCGTACCGATGCGCGACAAAGTCTGCGCGGCGGCGCGCGTTTTTTCAAAGATCTGCTGCGTCGACTGCCCGCCGATATTGATGAACCGCATCGAACATCGATGGCACTGGCGGCTTACACCATTGGCATGGGTCATCTGGAAGATGCGCGAGTGTTGACGCAGCGGGCCGGCGGCAACCCCCACCACTGGCCCGACGTAAGAGCTCAGCTACCCAAGTTACAAAATCCGGAATTCTTTCCGAGAACGAAATTTGGCTTTGCGGAGGGACAAACCGCCGTCACTTACGTCGACAACATCCGCCACTACGAGGGGATGCTGGCGCTACAGAATCTGCCGGGCAGTAAAATATCGCCGCCCATCTCGCTGCAGGGACTGCTCCCCGAGTCGCTGCAAGGGTCACACTCACCCGTACTCTGAACCGTCATGATCACCGTGCTGACCCACGCGGCGCTGCTGAAAAAAGGCGCGCAACAATTCGCCACTCTCGGCGCCCAACAACCCTTCCGACCAGGTCACCGAGTGATTGAGGGAGCCGTTATCCAGCGCGCCGGCGGTACTCACCACTGCGCCCGCACGAGGTTCACGGGTGGCGAAGATTAGCGTCTCGACCCGCGCATGAACCAGCGCGCCGCAACACATCGTGCAAGGCTCCAGCGTCACATATAGCGTTGTGCCCGGCAGCCGATAGTTACCGTCCCTGACACCGGCCTCTCTCAATACCCGGATTTCGGCATGGGCGGTGGCGTCGTGAAGCTCGATCTGCGCGTTGCCACCATGCGCCAGTACCCTCTCACCGCGGGTCAGCACTGCCCCCACTGGCACCTCACCGCGATCCGCCGCACGCCGGGCTTCTTCGAGCGCCAGGGTCATGCAGCGCTCATCCCATTCGCTGAAACTCATAGCGGCGCCTCGCTGTAAAACTGCCAGCACAACAGCGCCAGCGCACTGCGATAAGGCGCGAAGGCGTCGCCCTCGCGGATGACCGTGTTTTCGTCTGGCCGCTCTGTCCAACCCATGATTCGGCCAAACCCGACCCGCACAGCAAGATCTCCACTGGGCCAAATGTCGGGACGCCCCAAAGAGAACATCATGTACATATGTGCAGACCAACGACCAAACCCACGCACCGCGGTAATCGCGGCCTCGACATCATCATCAGAGAGCGTGGGCAACGTCTCGATGGGTAAGGCGCCGGAGCGCACGGCCTCTGCCAAAGATTGCAGATAGCTGATTTTCTGGCGTGACAACCCCGCTGCCCTGAGTCTGTCAGCGTTTGTGGCGAGCAAGGTCTCTGGCTGCAGCGCACCCCCCACTGTCTCATCAACGCGCTGAGCGATCGTCGCGGCGGCTTTGGTGGACAGCTGCTGGCCGATGACAATCCTTGCCAGCGATTCAAAGGAGTGTTCACGGCGCCGCGACGGCGGATAGCCGACCTGAGCAACGGCCCGCTCAACTTCAACGTGGTCTTGCGCCAATCTATCCAAAGCTTTGCGAATGAACGCATCGGTGAGTTTGAAACGTTGACTCATACGACGGTTGATGTCAGCCGTGAACGGGATAACCGAGCATGCCATGAAGGTACGCAACAACCCCGTAGAGGGTGAGCGTGATCACAATGGCACCCAGTTCGCGAACCAAGGAAGGATTCGGCTTACTCAGCCGCGGCTTGCCGTCCTGTTTATTGATGATCACCACTTCCAGCACTGCCCAGACCAGCAAACCGCCAAACAGTATCAGCGAGACGGAGTCGCCATTCACAAGCAGATGCGCCAGCGACCAGAGCTTGATGGCAGTCAGCTGCGGATGGCGGATCACACCCGCGACCCGGGCACCCAGGTTGGACCCCACAATAAAATAGAAGCCTAGGTAAACCAGCAGGTTGTTGACGCCGACCCATAGCGTCTGGCGGCCCCACCACACGTTGGTAGAGGCCTGCTGATAACCCATGACCATCATGACGACGGACACCAGCAACAGGAGTGCCACGAGAGGTCTGCCGGCATTGCCGAGTCGCCCTCGCTGTGCCGGCGCAATGCGTTTGAAAAGATGTGCGGCGCTCCACAGCAGCACACCACTCACTAACCCGATCACGCCTTCATGCTCTCTTCACAAATTGCAAAAGCACTCTTAAGAGGCAGCGACGGCGGTGCGTCACTGCTTGGCTGCTCTTTGGCGCAGTGCCGCCAAGCGAGCACTCATCTGGCTGTAATCAACCGTCTTGGCAAAGGCATTGCCGCGTTCGCCTTCCAGCACCAATGCGTCGCCGAGCGTCTCTTTCACGCCATCATTCATCAGCGCCTTTAGCGCAAAAACGGCTTTCGGATCCGCGTCTGCAATTTGTGCGGCACTCGCCAGCGCCTCCTCAAGGAGACTTTCAGCGGCGCAAACACGATTGACCAGTCCCCACGCCTCGGCGCGTTGGGCATCAATGAAATTGCCGGTCAAACTCATTTCTCTCGCGCGATTGATGCCAATGATGCGGGACAATTTTTGCGACAAACCCCATCCCGGCAAGATGCCAACGCGGGCATGAGTATCGGCAAAGCGCGCGTGCTCGCTGGCGAACAAATAATCGCAGGCGAGCGCCAGCTCGAATCCTCCGGTGACCGCGGCACCATTCACCGCGCCGATTATGGGCTGGGGGCACCGCTCCAGCGCCACGACAATCGGCGACTCGGGCCCTAGACCGAGTCCGCTCGATAGCAGCTCGGGTTCATCCGTCAATGCCTTGAGATCCACGCCGGCACAAAATGCGCGGCCGGCACCAGTCAACACAATCGCTCGCACCCCCTCGTCAGCCGCTAGATCGGCGAAGGTCGCAATGATGGCCTCGGACAATGCACGATTGAGGGCGTTATGCGCGTCGGGACGATTCAACGTCACGAGTGCGACACCGGCTTTCTGATGAACTTCGATAACAGACACGGTTAACCTCTAGGATTCACTGAGGCGTCAACGTATCAAACCGGCAGAGTTGAGAACAGCCCCGCGATCCGCAGCCTAAACGAACGAGCGTCTAGCTCACGCTGCGGGCAGCATAGAGTTCGCGCCAGACCCCTCGAAGGCAATGAGCAGCAGGCTCTGCTGATGCACCCCGGTGGCGGCGCGACGACCTGTTGCCCGTTACCAGGCAGGTTCCATGCACACTTGATCCGGAATGGTGTTGGCCTGGGTGGGCAGCAGGAACAAGCGGGCGAAGGTCAGCCCGGAACCCACCCAATAACCCCACTTCTTGAGCATCGCCACGGGCCCCCGCTGACCCTCGAGTGCGTCGCGGGCAACCTGCAGTGCGCGCATTCGCTCAAGACCCGCGCGGAAGCGGGGATCGTCGGTATTCAATGTCAGCGGGAACACCTGTCGGGAGATCTCGGTGGTGATATCAAATACGGTGTAGTCAAACTCGGTGACATCCATCCCGAAAGCTTCGTATAGCTTGGGTCGCGAGTGATCCCTGACATACATAGTCGAGTACACGGCCAACAAGAAAAAACGAATCCAAAGCTTATTGAATCCTGTCAGTAACTTGGGGTCTGACCGCATGATCAGCGCGAAAGCCTCACCGTGGGCGAACTCGTCGTTACACCACTCGAGGAACCACTTGAAGATCGGATGGAACCGCTTCTCGGGGTGGCGCTCGAGATGCCGGTAGATCGTGATGTAGCGGGCATAACCGATCTTTTCCGACAGGTAGGTCGCGTAATAAATGTATTTGGGTTTAAAAAAGGTGTATTCCTTCTCACGCTTGAGCACGCCCAGATCAACCGCGACACCCAACTTGTTAAGCGCTTTATTGATAAAGCCCGCGTGACGAGATTCATCACGGGCCATGAAACGCATCAGCTTGGCGACGTCGGGGTTGCTCACATTTTTCTCAATTTCTTGATAGAGCACGCAACCTGAATACTCTGCAGTGATCGATGAGACCAGCAGGTCCAAAAACTCCTCTTTCAATTCCGGGTCAGACTCCAGAATGCTGGGGTCGTACTCGTAATTCTGCTTAAAGTGTCCGCGGTTTTTGTCGAGCTCAAAGTCGCGCATCATCAGATCCCACTCTGCTCGCACAGGCCCGACATCAATATGCTCCATGGCCGCGTAGTCGGTGCAATAGAACCGTGGGGCCAGAGGCTGGCTCTCCAAGGCCTGCTGGGTGGTTAGATTTGTTGCGACATCAGATGCAGGCGCTTCCATCATGGCATTCCCCCATGTCAAAAATCGGAACGATGAACGGCGCAGCCAAGACGCTTGTCCATGTTTATGTCCATTTTATTTCACACTAGTCTGTCAATTTTATTTGACTATTGGCTATCTAGCAAGCAAGCTCGTTAGTGGGGGCTAGACGGTGAAGTAGCATACATTGCATTCAAAGGCCCCCTACCATGTCAGAGCACGCCAACCCCAGTAATGCCCCACAGTCTTCCGATGAACCGATATACCACCTCGCGTATGTCAGCACTGAGGCAGAGCCTTTCTCTCAGATAGATCTGGTCGAGTTACTCGCAGTTGCCCGCAGCGCCAATTCGGAACGAGGCGTAACAGGACTGCTTCTATACCGAGAGGGCTGCTTCTATCAGGTGCTTGAAGGCAACGAATTCGCCGTCAATAAAACGTTTAACGAGATCGAGCGGGACACCCGGCACCATAGCGTTCGGGTTCTTTTCAAAGGCGAGTCCGAGTCACGAGAATTCGCCGAGTGGCAAATGGGTTTCTTAAACTTGGACGGCTTCGATGTCGATAAACTCATTGGCTTTTCTGACTTCCTGACTCGGGACGCGCAACCTCAGGAGTTTCTGGAAAATCTGAGTCGCGGCAAACGCCTAGCGCTGATGTTCAGGACGCTGGAGTAGCGCGCGAGCGAAACCTGGGCCGCCAAACACCGAGTGCCACATTGGCCGTGGCAACCAGACCGATCAATATCAGCGACCACTGCTCTGCCGCCAATTTCTGCGCCAGTTCGCCTACCAGATCGCCGTCTGTCAGTGCAGCGACGGCAAGTTCGGCCTCCCGTTTGATCGGACTCTGTATCCCCAGCAAACTGCCTTCTAGCATGAGGACCGTCGTAACCAGCTTGCCCCACGCCCACGGTGCACCATGAAAACCCGGCACCGCCGCCATCGAGGCTAAACCGAACAGCAGGCTGATCAGCAAAGAGGGCATCAGCACTAACGACGCCACTCTCTCCATCGCCGATCGCTGGGCGCTGTAGACCTCGAGCGCGTCGCTGGGCGCCGGCAGCTGTTGATGGAACACCCACAGCACCACCACCGATCCCAGAAAAGTGATCGCAGTCATCGAGTGCCCAAACTTCAGCAGTTTCCTCATCGTGATTTCACTGACCTTTTCTCATGTATGGCGATCCTGTGTGGCGACGGCCGCCCTGCGGGCAAGAGATTGGCCCTATGGCTTACTCGCCGACCTCGTTATGATGGACTCGGCCGCGTAAAGCCTACCGGCTCGACACCACCTTTATCACGGGAGTTTGCCGGCATGAGCACACCCTATGCCACCTTACAGTACGGGCACGGAGAAGAAATCGGTTTACTGCGCGAAACGGTGCATCAGTTCGCCATGGCAGAAATCGCACCCCGGGCAGCAGACATCGATCGGGACAACGACTTTCCTCGTGATCTGTGGCGAAAAATGGGCGACCTGGGCCTGCTGGGCATTACCATTCCTGAGGAGTTTGGCGGCAGTAGCATGGGCTATCTGGCCCATGCGATTGCCATGGAAGAGATCTCCCGCGCTAGCGCCTCGGTCGGCTTGTCTTACGGCGCTCACTCCAATCTGTGTCTCAACCAAATTCGCCTGAACGGTACCGCCGATCAAAAAGCGCAGTACCTACCCGGACTCTGTAGCGGCGAACACATCGGAGCGTTGGCGATGTCGGAACCCGGCGCCGGCTCCGACGTGGTCAGCATGCGTCTGAGGGCAGACCGCCAGGGCGATGATTTTGTGCTCAATGGCAACAAGATGTGGATCACCAATGGCCCCGATGCGGACGTTTACGTGATCTATGCCAAAACCGACCCAGATGCCGGCTCAAAGGGCATCACCGCATTGATTGTCGAGCGCGATACGGGCGGCTTTTCGCGATCTCCCAAGCTCGACAAGCTGGGCATGCGCGGGTCAAATACCTGCGAGTTGGTGTTTGAAGACTGTGTCATCCCCGCTAGCCAAGTGCTGGGTCAAGTGGGCAGTGGCGTGCGCGTACTCATGTCTGGCCTAGACTATGAGCGAGCGGTGCTGTCGGGAGGGCCCGTTGGCATTCTGCAGGCTTGCCTTGACGCGGTGCTCCCCTATGTTCATGAAAGAGAGCAGTTTGGTCAGCCCATCGGTGAATTCCAGCTGGTGCAGGGCAAACTCGCCGATATGTATGCGCGCTGTTCGGCGAGCCGCGCTTATCTGTATGCCGTCTGCGAGGCACTGGATCGCGGCGAGCAAAGTCGTAAAGACGCTGCTGCCGTCATTCTGTATACAGCGGAAGCGGCGACCCAGTCGGCTCTGGATGCGATTCAGCTGCTGGGCGGCAATGGCTATATCAATGATTACCCGACGGGCAGGCTGCTCCGGGACGCGAAACTCTACGAAATCGGTGCGGGTACCTCTGAGATTCGACGCATGTTGGTGGGTCGAGAGCTATTCTCCGACACTCAGTAACGCGGAAAGCGCCCAACATCTCTATGGCGCCACCGCGTGTTCAATCCTCAGAAGCATCCGGTGCGCTCTCCGTGAGCGACATAGCATCCTGCAGCAGCGGCACGCTCAACGGCACGCCGCTTTGACCGCTTAGTGTCAGAGACTGGCGCAACGATGAAGACAGCGCAGTGGTGAGCACCCGCTGCTGATAAGGCAAGTGCCGCTCTCCCTGGCGCAGCAGTGCCCCCCAGCTACCGGACTCATCGAGCTGAGATCGAATACCGGCGAGATACTGCAGCAGGGCATCATGCACTGCCGAACCCTCTGCCACCGATGAGTCAAAAGTGAGCGACCACGTCATGTCATGGCGTAACTGGCAGTGAGCCACGAAAGCACCAGGCAACCGGTGTCCCCATTCCTGTGGCGAAATCAAAGAGAGTTGCCATCGACTCTCGCTCAGATACAGATAGTAGGTGTGCCCCGGCGCTACGCGGAAGCCAAAGGCCGCAGAAAGCACCAGCGCCGACCAACAGTAGTCCTGTGCCGCTTCCTCGCTGGACTTTGACCGCAGCTGGGCAGGAGATGCCGCATGCAGATCCTGTAAGACCAGCACCAGACCCTTGTCCTGATGGGTGTTTTTCTCTCGCGCTGTCACGGGATGACCTCTGGCTTGATGAACTCAAGTCTGATCCATTGATCAGTGAGTTCCAACACAGATACGTCGAGACTTGGCGTTCAGGCCAACTCGGGGTGCCTTGCCAGAACCGAGGCTTTGAAATCAGCGGGCATGGGGCGACTTTTGCGAGTCTGCTTGTCGACAAATACGTAGGTAAAACTGCCGCGGCCGGCGGTTTCTCCGGTTCGGATATTGCGCATGATAAAACCGATAACAATGCTCGAATTGCCGACCCGCTCTGCCGCAACTTCAACTTCGAGCGTATCCCCGGCCAGACTCTCGCCCAGAAAATCCATATTGGCATTCACGGTAAACGTCAGAAAATCGGGACCGACCACGTCGGCGACATCGAGACCCAATTCATTCCAATATTCCCCCAACACCTCGTCAGCGAATACGAAGTAGTTGCCAAAGAAGGCATGACCATTGGCGTCAGTATCGGCGAAGCGCACTTTGATCGTGCCGCGGTAGGGGTTTGACATCAGAAGGCTCCCGTCTCAATGGGTGGCGGTAGAAGTGAGTCCGAAGTATGACGGCTTGTCGCCACAGGGTCACTGCAAAACCGGTGCGCGGTGAGGCATGCGTGAAATAGTCCACAGCCCATGGCGGGAACCTGTCATCTTCCGGGCAGAAGCCTTATCATTCCGCGCTTTCTGCTGGGCCGCCCAGCACCATCAAGCCAATCAGGAATCGCTGCATGAATACCACATCGCTTATCGCCGCTTTTGTTGTCGTTGTATCGGGTTTGATTTGGGCCGGCACCCAAAGCAACAACGCGGACTGGACGGGCAACCGCAACCAGTGTGTGGGCGAGTGCTATGAGGATTGGAAAGCGGCCAATGGTGGCGGCATTGCCGACGTGGAGACCGCCAAACAGGTGGCACTTGCTGCGGCATCGCCTGAAGCACTGGGTGAGAAATATTACGGTCAATGCATCGCCTGCCACGGCAGTCGGGGCGAAGGCGGCATTGGACCCATGCTCGCGGGGCAAGCAGGGTCTGACATTGTCGCCAAGCTGACGGCCTATCGGGCAGGCGAGGAGCGGGGTGCCCAGTCCGCCATGATGTACCCGGTGGCCAAACCCATGACCGACGCGGACATCGACAACCTTGCCGCCTACGTCTCTGCTTTGTGATCGCTACAGCACGCAAGCAGCCCCGGGGCAGTTTGAACCACCGCCCAGCGTCGCTAGACCGGGCTGGCCGCCCAAACCGGTATATAGGGTCCATCGGATCGGTCGGAAGTATCCGGTCAGTGCTCACCCTGAGCCTCACACTGCTGTGTCTCGCCTCGCCGGTTTCATTCGGCTGGCAAGCGTCGATTGAACGCGACGCTCTGGGTGTGCCACATATTTATGGCGCTACCGACGCGGACATGGCCTTCGGTCTCGCCTGGGCTCAAGCCGAAGACGGCTGGGAAATTCTGGAAGAGACACTGCCCTATTACCGTGGCAACGCGGCCAGTTATTTTGGTCGCGACGCGGCGGTCACCGACTATCTGATCAAGTGGCTGGGGTTTTGGGACGTCATCGAGCGCGATTATGAAACCCAACTGAAACCGGAAACCCGAGAGTACCTAGCGGCATTCGCTGCGGGCTTCAACGAGTTTGCAGCCGCACATCCCGAGCGCGTCACCCTCGATGTCCTGCCTGTGACACCGCAGGACGTGATTGCAGCGCACATGTTCAGGCACTTGTTGTTCTATGGCTTTGAGCAATCAATCGTTGAGTTGCGCGCCGAAACCCGCCAGTTCGAGGTCAGTGAAGGACCCGTACTCCCTAATACCGCCATCACGCTGGGATCCAATGCGACCGCCGTCGGGCCCACGAGGACCGAGGCGGGCTCAACCTTGCTAATGATCAATTCCCATCAACCGCTCATTGGCCCCGTTTCTTGGTATGAGGCCCACCTGCAGAGCGGCGAGGGCCTCAACGCCATGGGCGGCTTATTTATTGGAGCGCCTGCGTTGGGTGTCGGATTCACCGAGCACCACGGCTGGGGCGCAACGGTGAATCAGCCCGATCTGGTCGATACCTATGTGCTGGATATCGATCCGACTGATGAGAACCGGTATCGGGTTGACGGAGAGTGGCTGGAGCTTGAGGCATTCGACATCGATATCAAGGTGCGATTGTTCGGGTGGCTACCGTGGACAGTGAAGGAGAAGGGTTATCGCTCTATCCATGGCCCGGTCATGAAGACGGATCACGGCACCTACGCTATTCGTTACGCGGGTATGAACGAAATTCGCCAGGTCGAACAATGGCTGGCCATGAGCGCCGCTACCTCCTTTGAGGAGTGGCGTGACGCGATCGCGCTACAGCACATTGCCAGCTTCAATTTTGTTTATGCCAACGCCGACGGCGATATTCACTTCATCCACAACGCGATGATGCCCCGCCGCGCCAGGGGCTGGCAGTGGGACCAGTATCTGCCTGGCGATCGCAGCGATCTGATCTGGAATGAGTACCTCTCTATCGACGAGCTGCCCAGCATGACAAACCCCCCGTCTGGCTATGTACACAGCGCAAACCAGTCACCCTTTCAGATTAGTTCAGCAGGTAGCAACCCAGTACTCGCGGAGTATCCAAAGGAGAGCGGCTGGCCAACCCGCATGACTAACCGAGCGGTGCGCGGACTCGAACTACTGGATGCCGATCCCGCTATCTCCTTCGCAGACTTCAGTGCTATCAAACACGACAACGCCTATTCGCCCCAGTATCGCGGTCATGCCTACCTCGCCGCGATTGCCGAGTTGGAAGCCAATAATGAGCAAGAGGCAGAGGCACTGTCGTTGATTCGCGAATGGGATCTGCACACGGACAAGACCAACCGCCACGCCGCATTGGGCGTGTGTATTCTTCTTGAGGAGTGGCAGGCGGAGCGCACTGGCGAGCCGCTACCCGATGCCCGTGACACCTTGCAATACTGCATGGCGTCCGTGCGCGATGTGTCGGGGCGGCTGGATCCGGAGTGGGGCGCTGTTCAGCAGCACGGTAGAGAAGATCGCACCTGGCCCGCCGCCGGCGGCCCTGACACGCTGCGCGCAATGTATGCGGAACGGCTGGATGAGAGCGATGACCATCTGACCGTTGTCGCGGGCGACGGCCTCTACTACCTCATCGAGTGGACAGCGGACGGCGCGCAAAAGATCCTGGGCACTCACCAATACGGTAGCCACATGACTGACCCGACCTCGCCCCACTATCTGGATCAGGCAGAGGCATTTGCGCAAGAAGTCATGCACTCGCCGGGGTTTCACAAAGAGAACCGGACAGCGATCACGCGACAGTATCAAGTCACCGGACCGTAATGGTCGAGCAGCGCATGCTCAAGGGTCTCCATAGAGTTAACGGCAACCTCTCAAAGAAGGCGCCACTCTAGACGTGGCAGGCGACCTCATAGGCTTCGCGCGTTGTCGCCAGCAGTGAGCGCGGCGCTCTGCAATCACCCACCGCAGTGACCGGGATCCCAGCGGCCTCCAAGATCGGCTGCAATTCGTTATTGGGAATGCGACTGCTCGCGTGGGTCACCGCGACGACATCCTCAACATGCTGAATGACGCCGTTGTAGACGTTGCGCACCGCCAACTGCCCCTCTTCCAAGGCATCCAAACCCACGGGGTCCACATTGCAGAGTATTTCGATATCCAGATCATGGAGTCGCTGGTAAATGCCCTGGCGATTGATGAGGGAAACATCGTGGGCAATCCGTTCCCGCGAAGTGACCACCGTCACCGCAGAGAATCGCGCCGCCAATAACTCGGCGATCGCGTAGGTCATCTCAGAGTGATCTTGATCCACCAGCACAACGCGACCTTCAGTCATATCGTTGCGCTCGAGCAGCGTCGCTGCCATCTCGCGTGCGCTCGGAATCAGTCCGGACGCCGCCCATTCATCGCTCAACCAGGACGGCTGCCCACTGCGGGAACCGGTGGCCAGCACCACCTCATCAGGCTGTAGCGCCAGCACATCTTCTGCCGTCGCGTGTCTGCCCAAAACAAATTCACAGCCATGTCGCTTGGCCATCAAATATTGATAGTCATAGACGCTCGACAGATTCTCGCCACCGGGCAGCCCGGCATGGAGCCAGGTCTTACCGCCAACTTGGGCATCGTCACCCGCTACGGTGACACGGTGGCCGCGGCGCGCAGCCGTATGAGCCGCCTCCAGCGCCGCAACACCCGTACCCACCACCACGATGTGCTTGGGGGACGCCACCTGATCAGGCCGCCAGTTGTGCTCGTCGGCGGCGCCCACTCTGGGGTTGTTGTCACAGGCCAGCCCGCTGCCATCGATGATACTGCGCCAGCACGTGTTGCACGACACGCAGTAGCGGATATCAGCCTCCCTACCCTGCTCAGACTTTATAGGGAAGGCAGGGTCAGTGATCAGTGGACGTCCCAGAAAGACCAGATCGGCAGTGCCATCGGTCAATGCGGTTTCGCATTCATTGGGGTCGGTGATATACCCAATCGCGCCCGTGGGGATATCAGGCGCAACCGCTCTTAATTCGGCAATGTGTGACAGGTAGGGATGGCGCTCACCATGGGCATCGGGCAAATGTTTATATAGCGAGCGAGCGTGAGCCCCCCACACCCAGGTCCAGCTATCGAACTCCGCACGCTGCTTGGCCAACTGTGTGGCGATCTCTTTGGCCAACGCGAGGTCGATACCGCCCTCGACGCCATCCTCTGCGGGTAGTTTGAGTCCAATAATGAAAGGGTAGCCACATTCCTGACGAATGGCGCTGATCAACTGGCTCAGAAAACGCAGTCGCCCAGTCAGATCACCCCCGAAGTCATCTTCTCTGCGATTCGACCAGGGCGATAAAAATTGATGAAACAAGTGCCCATGGCCGGCCGATATCTCCACGCCCGCGAACCCCGAAGACTGGAGTCGGGCACACCCAACAGCCCAATCGGCAATCATGTCATCGATCTCCATGACAGAGAGTGCTGCGGGGACAGTCCAACTCAAGTCATCGGGCAACGCGGAGGCACCGACGGCACCGTCATTGCGCCCGACAGAATGCCGACCTCGCCCGGAATCCTGCACCTGACCCAGCAAGAGTGCGCCCTCACCATTGACGATATCGGCTGCTCGCTTCAGGTCATCCAGTCCGCCGTCATCCCAGGCACGGAGCCGGCTGGAGATGCGGTTGTGGGCGGTCATGGCAACTGGTTCAGTAATGATGGCCGCCGCACCCCCCGCTGCTCGCGAGCGGTAGTAGTTCAGTAGCGCCTCGGTCGGCGCATGATTCACCACATACTTGGTCACGATAGACGCGTGGATAATGCGGTTGCGCAACGTGTGTCCACCCAGTGAAACGGGACTGAACAAGGCCGGATAATGGGGATTAGGCACGGTGCCGTTCATCGGCACGGCCGCTCAGGACGGACCGCCAGCGTCATCTTCGATGGATTCTGCGCCTTGAGCGCTCGCGCCCAGTTGCGCCAGCACCGTCTCAATCAACCGTTGCCGCTCAGCACTCAGTGCGGATTCTTCTGCCTCCGACAATGCGTAGCGCTCGACCTCGTTGGCCACGTTCAATCCCTGCGCTTCCAGTACCCGCTCGGTCAAATACAGCCGCTCGCTCAGCGCCGACACTTCAGAGGTGAGGCGAAGCACGCAACTCAACACCTCGTCGACACCATCTGCGTCAAAAAACTGATGCCGTTGGCCGCGTCGCTTGCGGGGAATCCGTCTGGTGCTCATATCTCAGCGCTTCCAGGCCCCAAATCCGTACCATCGGGTGCCTTTGGGATCCATCCTGCCAGTCAGCGTGTCAAAGGTATTGTCGCTATGAATTGACTCTGCAAAGGCTGCCTCGCCAATAAAAGTGTAGCGTGGCATGGTCGCCTCGATGAAATCGTCGGCAGCAAACCCTGCGTCAGTCAGTAGCCGCCGGTAGTTCTGCTTCCGGAACGTGCCGTAATAGGGCTCGTTGTTGTAGTAGGTATCCCAGTTCATGTAAAAATTTTCGTATAGCGGCATGGCATTCATGGGCGGTAACTCCATTTGCCACAAGACTCCGCCGGGCTTCAGCACCCTGAAGGCTTCCTTCAGATATTGTTGGATATGCTTCAGCGGAAGCTCATGCATAAACATGGAAGAAAATACGACGTCGAACTGCTCGTCTTCGAAGTCCATCGCGGTCGCATTCATTTGCCTGAAATCGACCGGCACGCCCATCGATTCAGCACGGGCGTGCGCGTAGCGCAGCACGGGCGCGGCGACATCAATTGCCGTGACCTCTGCATCAGGATAGGTCTCCGCCCATGGCAGCGTGTTGTGTCCGATGGTGCAGCCGCAATCTAAGATCGACGTCGGCACAAACTCGGGAAATTTGAGTCGCAGGTAGTTTGATAAGGTCGCGCCGATGTCGTTGTGCCGCTTACCAAATTGACCAAAGGCAAATACATCAATCGAATTGTCGTATACCGCGCCTGCTGACACGTCATTGTCAGCACGCTCCTCGTGGTAGGCGCCGGGCGACAGGTGCACGTCAATTCCCGTCACACTTTTCGGCAACGGCAAGGCTGGATTGAGCGTCAGACTCCCTTTTTTAGCCGGCTGGGCGGCCCTTTCATTCAATGTCTCGAGTTCACGGTCTACTGCGTCACTGACAACGTCAAACACCATTTCCTGCGCGGCCGTTCTCACGCTGCTATAGGCTTTGAAGGGGAGCTCGGGTTTCAGCGCCTCATGAATGGCTTCCGGTGATTCAAGCGGAGCGCCCGATTTCTCATGTTCGGGCCCAACGGTGCCCTCAAAATGCTGGCGCAAATCACCGGCCATACGCTGCAGGACATGCGAGCGGAGTGTCGCCACAAAGGCGCGGCGTGAACGGTCGTGTTGCGTCAAAGAGACCGCCATATCGTGATCGTGAGATCGATTCATTTTTGGCCCTTCAGATTCGATTTTTGCTGTTTGATGATATGTTTAACTGTCAAAGGTAAGCAAGGCGATCTCTGGGCCGCAGGCTGCCTGCCCTGGCGGGCCGCCGCATCTGCGAAATAACCAGCCGCCTGATCAAAACAATAGAACAAGGAGCGACCATGACCACGATCGTAGTGCTATTTAATCTCAAAGAGGGCGTGGACCGGGATGAATACGAGCAGTGGGCGCGCACGGTGGACATTCCCAGCGTCAGACGCCTTAACGGCTGTAGCGGGTTTGAAGTACTGCGCAGTCAGGGGTTATTGGGTGGCTCACCTGATGCGCCCTATGCCTATGTCGAACTCATTGAAGTTGATCATATGGATGACTTTATGGCGGCCGTTGGCGCACCCGCTGCGCAAGACGTTGCGGCGCAGTTTAGAGAGTTTGCCGATGGCGCTACCTTCATGGTGACCGAGTCCATTGAATGAGAGGACTCGAGGGTAAAGTAGCGCTGTGCACCGGCGCAGGCCGCGAAGGCGGGCTCGGCCACGGCATCCTGACGCGTCTGGGGTTAGCAGGCTGTCGTTTGGTCGTTACGGACCTCGAGTCCGTTATGACATCGGAAAACGCGGTGGTCACAGACCTGAAACAAGCGGGCTATGACGTGATCGGCATCAGCTGCGACGTCGCATCCGAAGAGTCAGTGCGAAAGGCGGCGGACGCTGTGGTGGCGCATTTCGGTCAACTGGACATCGTTGTAAACAACGCGGCCATTGGTGACATCATCAAGCCACTGCCTGAACTCAGCCTGCAGGAATGGCAACGCGTCATGGCCGTCAACCTGACCGGCGCATTTTTATGGACCCGCGAGGCATCACGGGTGATGACAGCAGGC
>Ga0181553_10000553_pt1 | contig 32661 bp, 25 predicted proteins | sample 011ome_17_FD_133753 | JGI IMG/M metagenome (GOLD analysis project Ga0181553, IMG submission 133753) | Coastal salt marsh microbial communities from the Groves Creek Marsh, Skidaway Island, Georgia - 011502XT metaG (megahit assembly) | ecosystem: Environmental > Aquatic > Marine > Intertidal...
AGATTGTCCAGCCCCCGCGCGCCGACGGGAAAGACGTTCATCATCGCCTTGAGATCGCCTTCCAGCTGCCCCGGCAGGCGGACATTGGCCTGAATCAGGCGCAGCAGCGCGGTGTTGAAGCGCCCTTCCTCGCACAGCTTCAGCGGCGGGATGATCAGCCCTTCCTGATGGATTTCGGTGGCCGATGGCGCCCACCCGCCGGGCACTGCGCCTCCCATGTCCATCCAGTGACCGGTATTGGCGAAGAGGGCGAACAATTCGCCATCCACAAACACCGGCTTGACCAGCACGACATCGTTGAGATGCGTGCCGCTGATATAGGGATCGTTGACGAACCACAGGTCGCCCTCGCGAAAGCCGCCGTCAGCCCTGGCATGCGCGATCACCCGCTGCACGGTCCATTGCATGCTGGCCAGGAACAGCGGCAGGCCATAACTGCCCTGGGCGATCGTCTCGCCTGTTTCGGCATCGTACAGCCCGTGCGCGCAATCATTGGTTTCGGAGATGATCGGCGAAAGTGCGGCCCGGATCAGGTGCAGGTCCATCTCGTCAGTGATCTGTTCCAGCGCGCCGCGCACCACTGCCAGCGTAACCGGGTCGTTCATGATGCCATCTCCACCAGAATATTGCCGTAACGATCGACCCGGGCCGCCATCCCCGGTTCGATCACTGTGGTCGTATCGGCCTGCTCGATAATTGCCGGCCCGGAAAAGCGATGGTCGAAGCGCAGCGTTTCGCGGCGATAGATCGGCGTGTCGATCCAGCGGTCGAAGCGCACCGGGCGGGTTGCGGCAGGTTGCGGCGCGTTCGCCGCCGCTTCTGCTTCGGCGGCGGCGCCTGCCTGTTCGCGCAGCCCGTGCACCGTCGTCTTCAGGCTGACCAGCGTGACTGGCAGGTCGCCCGGCGCTTCGCCATATTCGCGCGCATAGACCTTGCGGAATTCGTCGGCCATGCGGGCGGGTGTCCAGCCTTGTTCGATCGGCACGCGCAGGCTGTGAATCTGCCCCGCAAAACTCATCTGCGCGACATGGTCCACGGCGGTGCGGGCGATTTCATTCGCGGAAATGGCCAGCTTGGCTTCGCCTTCCCGGCTCTGCGCGGCGAGCGCGCCGGCTGCGAAATCGGCAGTGACTTCGCTCACCGGGCGTTCGACGGTCAGCGACATGTCATAGCGTATGTCGGCAATGGCGCAGCCCAGCGCGCATTGGACGCCCGGGTGCGGGGGCAGGATCATCGTCCGGATCCCTACTTCGCGCATGATCGCGGCGCCATGCAGCGGTCCGGCCCCGCCGAAGATGACCAGCGCGAAATCGCGCGGATCGTGGCCCTGTTCCACTGTCAGCAGACGGGTGCGCCCGGCCATGGCCTGGTTGACGACGGTAAGGATCGCCAGCGCCGCGTCTTCCGCGTCAAGGCCGATCCCGGCCCCCAGCCTGCCCAGCGCCGCGCGCGCCGCATCCACGTCCAGCCGGGTGAGGTTGGTAAGGCCGATCGGATGTTCCGGGTTGATCCGCGCCAGCACCGCATTGGCATCGGCCACGGTGGGCGCGGTTCCGCCGCGCCCGAAGCAGACCGGGCCGGGCACCGCGCCCGCGCTTTCCGGGCCGACCTTGAGCATTCCGCCCCGGTCAATCGCCGCGATCGAGCCGCCGCCCGCGCCGATCGTGTGCACGTCAATCATCGGCAGGCGCAGCGGAATGCGGAAATCGAGTTCAGTCGTTTCCGCGACATGCGGCTGGCCATCGACCACCACCGCCACATCGAAGCTGGTCCCGCCCATGTCGCCGGTGATTATCTTGTCGAACCCGGCCTGCGCCGCCAGCCGCGCTGCCGCGATTACCCCGGCCGCCGGGCCGGAGCGCACGATATTGGCGGCGCTGCGCGGCAATTGCGCCAGCGGCACCAGTCCGCCGTTCGACTGCATGACCAGCGTCTGGGCGGTGATGTTGCGTTCGGCCAGTCGGCCTTGCAGGCGTTCGGCGTAGCGGGAGACCAGCGGCTGGAGATAGGCCTGCACAACCGCCGTGCTGGTGCGTTCGAATTCGTAATATTCGCGCACCACCTCGCTTGAGGTCACGACCTGCCAGTCATTGCGCGCGGAACGGAAGATCTCGGCAGCGCGGCGTTCATGATCGGGATTGGCGTAGGAATGAAGGAAGGAGATGATCACCGCCTCCAGCCCGGTTGCCGCCAGCGCCTGCGCCAGTTCGCGCACCCCCGCCTCGTCCAGCGGCGTCACGACCTTGCCTTCATGATCCAGCCGTTCGCTGATCTCCCAGCGCTGGCTGCGCGGGATCAGCGGGCGGTGAATGCCTGTCAGCCCATAGGCGCTTGGCCGATCGCGCCGGCCAAGTTCCAGCACGTCGCGAAAGCCTTGCGTGGTGACCAGCGCCACCGCCGCGCCCTTGCGTTCGATCACCGCATTGGTAGCGATGGTGGTGCCGTGCAGGATTAGCCCGAGTTGCTGCGGATCGACCCCGCAGGCATCCAGCGCGTCGGCCAGCCCGCGCGAGGGATCGTTGGGCGTGGAGGGGACCTTGACCACCCGGTCCGGCTCGCCATTGCCAGGGCTGAGGTAAAGGTCGGTAAAGGTGCCGCCCACATCGATGCCGACGATTGCTGCCATGGGCCTTACTCCACCCCTTCGCGGCGATAGCGCGACCATTCGTGCACTGGCCACATGTCCTGATCCTCGCCATGGCCGGTCTTGCCGTTGATGGACCATTCCATCAGCCCGTTCTGGTCAATGAAGCTATGGCGGATCAGCGTGATGCCGCTCAGCCGGGTGCCGGTGGCATCCAGACTACGGCCATGCTCGTCCTTCGCGTGGATCAAAATCCGTTCCACCAAACCGGTGGCGGGATTGCGTTCGACATGCCGCGTGCCGGTGATCAGGTCCCCGATCTTCCCGTCGCGGATCATGAAGCCATAGGCCAGCTCGCCACACAGTTCATTAGCCTTGGTGACGAACAGGAAACAATCGTCTGCCGAGGCGATACCACTGACATAGGCGCTCTTGCGCGGGCGATGTTCCGGGCGGGGCCCCCAGCTGCGATCCCGCATGGCCAGGCAATCGACCGCGATATCCTCTCCATGCAGGCTGATCGTGCCATGTACGCGGCCGAACTGGTCGAAATGCGTCAGGTCGCCAAAGGCCGAGCCGGGCTTGCGCAGGGGGCGCGGCGGCATGACCGCGTCGAAGCGCAGGTCGGCCCTGAACAGCCCAGCATCGTCATAGCCGATGGCGTAACTCGTCAGCGGCTCGATGGTTTTCAGCGACACGCCATTACGCAGGGCAACGTCATTCAAGTCCGCCCCGTCCTGCAACGGCATGGCGGTAAGGTTGCTGGAATAGGGCACTTCCCATGGCAGGATCGCGCCGTCATCCCATACCCAGGCACCGCCCGCGACCGTGCCGATATTGGGCCGTACCATGGTGTAGAACCAGCCGCCCAGCTTGCGTTCGGGCACGCAGAAGGAAAACCAGGCAGTTTCGGTCATCCACCAGCGTTCGCCCATCTGCGCGAAATGGAACTGGTCGTCCCGGGCAGTAACATCAGACATCGATAAGGCTTCCTTGGTCGGGTCAAACATGCGCAGTGAGCAGTGCAGCGCTTTTGGCGCGTCGAACGAGGCGACCTGGCAGGGCCCCGGTCGCAATTCCATTTTCAAATGTAAGCGCGCCGCTCTTGATCGTTGCGACATAGCCGGTGGCAGACTGCACGATGCGGCGCCCGCCCGCTGGCAGGTCAAAATAAAGCGCAGGCGTGCTGCATTTGAGGTGGTCAAAATCAATCACGTTCACATCCGCCAGCATGCCCGGCGCAATCACGCCGCGATCGGAAAAGCCATAGGCGCGCGCGGTGTGGCTAGTCTGTTTGGCGACAATCTGCTGCAACGGGATGCGCGGGCCCTGTTTTCGGTCGCGCGCCCAATGGCTTAGCATGAACGTAGGAATGGCCGCATCGCAGATTGCACCGCAATGCGCCCCGGCGTCGGACCCGCCGACCAAAACCTGAGGGTCGGCCATAAGTTCGCGCACGAATTCAAGATTGTAATCGGCGTAATTCATTATGACGACATAGACAAAGCCATTCCCGTCCCGCTCCATTAACATATCGTAGATTACCGCGTCAGTAGCGGCGCCTTGCACCTCGGCTATGGCTTTCACGCTCTGCGCATAGGCGGGTTCGTAATCGAGCGTGCCGTCATCGTCTTCCAACCGGAACATGAGCTCGGTTGCCAATGGAATGCCGGCAAACGGCGTCTTGCCAGCGGATTCGGAGAGTATTTTCGCGCGAACTTCGGGTTTGCACAATTCTGCCAGCTGATCGGGGAAGGGGCGGGTGGCAATAGCGTCGTATGTGGGGCGGCCCATGAAAATATGGAAACTGCTTTGCCAGCCCATGATTATCCCGATCGGGCGCGGACTGATCTGAGGCATCAGAGTTGCCCCTTGCGCGTTCTGGCTGGCGGTCAATTTCATGATTTCACGCCACTTTCCTGGATTGCCCGGGTTCTGGTGCATCAGAAATGTGAAGGGCACGCCGTGCTCACGCGACAGCCGCCCCATCCAGTCGAGATCTTCCGTCGTGCTGAGGCTGCCGGGGATGGGTTCGAGGTGAAGGTCGGAAACCACTTCGAACACGGCGCCTGGCGCGGTCCCGAGCGAAGCGCATAGTCCTTCCATTTCCGCGACCGACACCTGTGTGCCAGGTACGACATCTCCGCTCGCGGTTCGATGCGCACTGATGCGGGAAGTCGAAAAGCCGACGGCGCCAGCATCAAGGCCCTCCCTGACCAGCTCCGCCATCCTTGCTATTTCCGCTTCGCTGGCAGGTGCATTCGCGGCCCCGCGTTCACCCATCACATAGGTCCGCAGCGCGGCATGCGGAATCTGCGCACTGACATCGAGCGCGAATTCCTGCGTCGCCAGAAAGTCAAGATATTCAGGGAAGGTCTCCCACTCCCATTTGATCCCTTCTGACAGGGCGGTGCCCGGTATGTCTTCCACCCCTTCCATGATATTGATGAGTTCATCATGATAATCGCGCGCTACGGGTGCGAAGCCGACCCCGCAATTACCCATGACCACTGTTGTGACGCCGTGCCAGCATGATGGGCTGAGAAAGGAATCCCAACTGACCTGCCCGTCGTAATGCGTGTGGATATCGACCCAGCCAGGGGTCACGATGAGACCATCTGCATCAATTTCCCGGCGACCTTTGCGGTTGACTTCGCCAACCGCGCTGATCTGTTTGCCGTCAATCGCCACATCGGCCCTGAACGGCTCGCTACCGGTCCCGTCAATTACCAGTCCGTTGCGGATCACTATGTCGTGCATTGCCTGAACTCCTCGTCCCAAGTCGGCATGTTTATTCAGACCGGGGTGTAATGCCGCCCCGCGATGCTGCCCGACGCCTCGGCGCTGAGCTGCGCGCCGCGCTGGCCCGCCCCGGCAAAATAGGCCAGCGCCGCATCGAAACTGACAGCACCGGCGCGCAAGGCAGAACACAGCTCTTGCTGCCCTTTTTCGACCGATTCCGGACGGATATCGAGCAGCCGTTCCAGCTCGTCCAGCTCGGCCGTTTCGATCGCCGGGCCGAAGCGATCGATTGCCTTGAGGTATTTGACAACCTTGGCCGCGTTCTTGGCAGCCGCAACCGCGGCCTTGTCCGCGCTGCGCGGCACGATGATGTTGCCGAGATCGCCGATGACCTTGTCATAAAGCGAGGTACGGGTAGTTTCGGGCGCGTCAACCGGGCGGGGCGGGGTGACGGTGCTGCCGCTGGCGGCAGACATGGCTTCCACCAGCAGGCGGCGATTCAACCCGCGCGAGACGATGGCATGCGCCGGTTCGCTAGCAAAGGCGCGGTGCCGGATGACGACCACTCTGGTAGAGACCAGCACCCGGTGATACAGCAGGCTCTGCCGTTCAATCGGCGCGCCCATGGCCGCTTCGTAGCATTTCAGCGCATCAAAGAAATCGGGCACCGGCTCCATCACGCAGCGCATGGAAAACCAGGCGATGTCATCCATCGGGTCGCCCAGATGCGCAAATTCCCAATCGATCAGCGCGGTCAGCTCGCCGCGGTCATACATGAAGTTACCGGGCCCCGCATCGCCATGCGTGAACACCGGCATGCCACCGCCCTGCGGGACATGCGCGCGCAGCCACAGGAAAGCGAATTCCAGCAGCGGGTCTTCCTCACCCGTTTCGCGATACATGGCCTCCCAGATGTCGAGCTCATTGACGATGTGATCGGCGATGCTGGCGCTTTCGACGCTGGCGGCGAGGCGGATGCCGGCCGTGGGCCAGCGGTGCAGCGTGGCGAGATCGGCCATGAACTGGCGGGCGATCTGCTGCTTTTGCACGTCGTCTTTCAGATGGCGCAATTCGGCGACGCCACTGGCCCGGTCTGTCAGGACCGCGCGCAGTTTCGGGTTGAAGCCGACGAATTTGGGTGCGCGGATCGGAATGTCGCGGATGGCCCTGAACACTTCCGCTTCGCGCTCGATCGTCCAGGGTTCCGCGCCCGGTTCGTCGGGGCGCGGATCAAATCGCAGCAGCAACGGCGTTCGCGCGCCGTCAGCGGTTTCGATATCGATCGCCCAGCTCTGGCGGCGATTTCCGCCAGAGGCCTTCGCCTTCGCAACGATTGTGCCGCCCGCAACCTCAGCAACCCACACGAAGGCCGCCGCTTCGATTGCTGGCAGGTCCGGCCCTGCGAGGGATTGTGCAGAGACTTTCGATTGGGCCATGGCCAGCGCTCTATCCGCCGTTCGCCTTGTCATATTCGACGAAGCTGGAACCTTCAGCGGTCAGTCTGCGCAGCAGCGCGGCCGGTTCGTGGCCCGGCCCCATCCGCTCCAGCGCCTCGACGATGGCGGGCAGGCCGATCTGGTCGGCCAGGAACATCGGTCCGCCGGTCCAGCGCGGCCAGCCGTAACCAAACAGCCAAACGACATCGATGTCCGAGGCGCGCAAGGCAATCCCTTCCTCCAGAATCTTCGCGCCTTCGTTCATCATCGGGTACAGCATGTGCTGCAGGATTTCGTCATCGTCGAAGCTGCGCGGGGTCACGCCCTTTTCAGCGCGGAAGGCGTCGATCATCGCTAGCACTGCGCACGATTCCTGCGGCTTGCCATCGACATAGTCGTAAAAACCCGCGCCGTTCTTCATACCGCGCCGGTCCATTTCGCACAGGCGTTCCTTGACGGTGTTGCCGGTCGAGTTCTCGGGCGTCCAGCCAAGGTCCAGCCCTGCCAGATCGCCGATCCGGCAGGGACCCATGGCCATGCCGAAACCTTCTACCACCCGGTCAAGATCATAAGGGCTGGCCCCTGCCAGCAGCAGTGCTTCGGTTTCCACGCGCCGCACTGACAGCATGCGATTGCCGATGAAGCCGTAGCAAACGCGCGCCACCACAGCGACCTTGCGAATCGCCTTGGCCAGGTCAAGCGCGCTGGCCAGGACGGAGTCGGACGTCTTGTCGGTGCGCACCACTTCCAGCAGCTTCATGATGTTGGCAGGGGAGAAGAAGTGCAGGCCGATCACCTGCTGCGGGCGGCTGGTGACTGAAGCGATCTCGTTGATATCGAGATAGCTTGTGTTGGTCGCCAGAATTGCGTCAGGCCGGGCATGCTGGTCAAGCTTGCGGAAGATGTCCTGCTTCACCTCCATCAGTTCGAACACCGCCTCGATCACCAGATCGGCTTCGGCGACTTTTTCGAATTCGAGCGTGGGAGTGAGGGCGTTTCTGGTCCGTGCGGCCTTGTCTTCGCTCATCCGGCCCTGCGCGACATTCTTGGCCAGCGTCTTGTCAATGGTGGTGACGCCGCGATCCAGCCCGGCCTGCGCCACCTCGATCAGGATCACTTCAAAACCGGATTGCAGGAAGGCGAGCGCAATACCCGACCCCATGGTGCCCGCGCCGATCACGGCGACCTTTTCGATCTTGAGGCGCGGTGTTTCCTTGCCGATGCCGGGCACCTTTGCCGCTTCGCGTTCGGCAAAGAAGGCGTGACGCAGCGCCTTCGACTGCGGGCCTTCGCGCAGGGCCAGGAACCCTTCGCGTTCCAGCCTGACCGCTTCGGTAAAGGGCATGGTCAGCGTCTTGCGCATCAGCGCGACGATGGCGGTCGGGGCGTCGAGACCGCGAAACTTCCTGGCATTCTTCGCTAGGAATTCGTCGAACAGGACAGCATTGCCGGCATCGCCCAGCTTGTCGTCCCGCTCGCTCGTGCGGCGCGGCTGCGTTCCATCGGCCACCACCTTGCGGGCAAACTCAAGCGCGGCCTGCAACGGATCGCCTTCTACGATCGCATCGACCAGCCCCAGCTCCTTCGCTTCGGCAGCGCCAATCGGCGTGCCATGCGCGGTCATCTCCAGCGCCTTGGCAACGCCGATCAGGCGCGGCAGCCGCTGCGTTCCCCCCGCGCCCGGCATGATGCCCAGCGTGACTTCGGGCAGGCCCATTTTCGCGGTCCGTGTGGCCAGGCGGAAGTGGCAACCCATGGCCACTTCCAGGCCGCCGCCCAGCGCCGAACCGTGAATCACCGTGATCACCGGCTTGGCGCTGGCTTCAATCGTGTTCACCACATCGGGCAGGTGCGGCGGCACGGGCGGTTTGCCGAATTCGCGCACATCGGCCCCGGCGAAATAGGTGCGCCCCGCACAGTGAATCACCAGCGCGTCCACCGCCGCATCGGCGTTGGCCTGTGCGACCGCGTCGACCAAAGCCTTGCGCACGGCCTGTCCCAGCGCGTTGACCGGCGGCGAATCGATCACGCAGATCGCGATGGCGCCGTCCCGTTCGATGCGCGCAACCTGTTCGTCAGCCATGTCTGCAAAATCTCCCAAAATCGATAAACCGAAAAAATGCCGGATATGCATATCGCCCTTGCAGCGCTATGGCTATAGCATTCAAACACGGTGAATCCGAAAACCGGGCGGGGTCAGACCACCGCTGTGCAGCAAAAGAATGGGAAGACATGGCAGAAGCCTTCATTTGTGACGCGATTCGATCCCCTATCGGCAAGTTTGGCGGCGCGCTCGCCGGTGTCAGGGCGGATGACCTGGCAGCGCATCCGCTGCGGGCGCTGATGGAGCGCAACCCAGCGGTTGACTGGGATGCGGTGGACGATGTGATCTTCGGTTGCGCCAATCAGGCGGGCGAAGACAACCGCAATGTGGCGCGCATGGCGCTGCTGCTGGCGGGTCTGCCGGTGCGCATGCCCGGCTCCACGGTCAATCGCCTGTGCGGTTCGGGGCTGGATGCGGTCGGTTCCGCTGCGCGGGCGATCCGTGCGGGCGATGCGCAGCTGATGCTGGCGGGCGGCGTTGAAAGTATGACCCGCGCCCCCTTCGTCATGCCCAAGGCGGACAGCGCCTTTTCCCGCAACACTGCGATTTACGACACGACCATCGGCTGGCGCTTCGTCAATCCGGCGATGAAGAAGGCCTTTGGCGTCGACGCCATGCCGGAGACGGCGGAAAATGTGGCGGATGATTTCAGCGTGTCGCGCGAAGACCAGGACATCTTCGCCCTGCGCAGCCAGGAAAAGGCCGCTGCCGCTCAGGCCAGCGGGCGGCTGGCGGCGGAAATCGCACCTGTCACGATACCTCAGCGGAAGGGCGATCCGGTGATCTTCGCGGCGGACGAACATCCGCGCATGACCACGCTGGACAAGCTGGCCGCGCTCAAGCCGATCACGCGCGAGGACGGAACGATCACGGCGGGCAATGCCAGTGGGGTGAATGACGGCGCGGCGGCGATGATCGTCGCCAGCGAAGCGGCGGCGAAGGCGCATGGGCTGGTGCCGCGTGCGCGCATCGTCGCCATGGCCACGGCCGGGGTGGCGCCGCGCATCATGGGGGTCGGCCCGATCGAGGCGGTAAAGAAGGCGCTCTTGCTCGGCGGGATCGGGGCCGATCATCTGGATGTCATCGAACTGAACGAAGCCTTCGCCGCGCAGGCGCTGGCCTGCACCCGCGCGCTCGGCATCGCGGACGATGATCCGCGCGTAAACCCCAATGGCGGGGCGATTGCGCTGGGCCATCCGCTGGGCATGTCGGGCGCGCGCATCGCGATGACGGCGGCCGAGGAATTACAGCGTTGCGGCGGGCGCTATGCGCTAGCCAGCATGTGCGTGGGCGTGGGGCAGGGCATCGCCCTGCTGGTCGAACGGGTCTGACGGGGGCTGCCGAATATTCGTCGACATGAGGCGGCGCGATGATATGAAGTGCACTACAAATCATGGCGCAGCGCGCGATCCGGGAGAATAAAGATGACGACGGCGAATGTGGCAATGGACAATGTCGAGCGCGCCCGCGCGATCTTTGCCGATTTCGATCCCCACAGCCCGGCCTGGCAGGCCATTCTGGCCGATGATGTGAAGTTGGAATTTCCCTATGCCGGCAGTATCGGCCTGCCGCCGGTAGTGGAAGGCAAGGAAGCCTGCGTTGGCGTGTTTCAGGCGGTGGCCGACGCGCTCGGCCTGTCGTTTCACGATACCCGCGTTCAGCCAATGGCTGATCCGGAATGGGTATTGGTCGAACAGCGCGGCAAAGGCGATTTCAAGGGCAACCCCTATAATCAGCAATATGCGATCCTGCTGCGCTTCCGCGATGGCAAGCTGGTCCACTATCGCGAATATTTCGATTGCAAGGTGGTGACCGATTGCTTCGGTTCCATCGAAAACCTGTTGGCCGCCTGACAGCCGCCGGAATGCTAACCTTGCCGGAGTTACCTGATGCCCGTTACCATTGCTGATCCGCTGACCTTGCCGTGCGGCGCCGTGCTGAAGAACCGCCTGGGCAAGGCGGCCATGACGGAAGGGATCGCCACGCCCGACAACCGCGCGACCGCGGCCCATGCCACGCTTTACGGACGCTGGTCCGATGGCGGCGCGGGGCTGCTGATCACCGGCAATGTGCAGGTGGATCGCCGATTTCTGGAACGACCGGGCAATGTGGCCGCAGACGGCAATGGCGGGCTGGAGGAAATGGTTGCCTATGCCCGCGCGGGCAGCCGCAATGGCAACCACATCTGGATGCAGATCAACCATCCAGGGCGGCAGGCGGGCACGGGCACGGAAACCTTAGTCTCGCCTTCCGAAAATACTAAGCCGGGCAAGGAAGGCATGGCCCGCGCACTGGAAGCGGACGAGATCGAGGACATCATCAACCGGTTCGTCCATGTTGCCAAAGTGGCGCAGGACACAGGCTTTACCGGGGTTCAGGTCCACGCGGCCCATGGTTACCTGCTGTCCCAGTTTGTCAGCCCGCTAACCAATCGCAGGACGGACAAGTGGGGCGGTTCGCTGGAAAACCGCGCCCGGGCCTTGCTGGAAGTGGTGCGCCGCACCCGCGCGGCGGTGGGCCGGGCCTTCCCGGTCTCTGTCAAGCTCAACAGTTCCGACTTCCAAAAGGGCGGCACGACTGAAGAGGAATCCTTCCAAGTCATCGAATGGCTGAACGATGAAGGTATCGACCTGCTGGAGGTATCTGGCGGCAACTATGAGTCGACCGCCATGGTGGGCCGGAACGAGGATGGCACGGTGAAGCAGAAGGTCGCCTCGACCTCGGCGCGCGAAGCCTATTTCCTCGATTTCGCCGCGCGCCTGCGCCCGGTGGTGAAGGTGCCGCTGATGGTGACCGGCGGCTTCCGCACGTTGGCGGGAATGCAGGATGCGCTTGCTTCTGGCGCGATGGACGTGGTCGGCCTCGGTCGCCCGCTGTGCATCGATCCCGACTATTGCAACAAGCTGCTGGATGGGTCCGTCGACAGCCTGCCCTCGCCGGATATGCTCTGCAACCTCGATCCCGCGCAATTCGGCGACCCCGCGCCGGAACTCCTGCGCCTGATGGAAGTGGCCGCCGGCACGGCATACTACTTCAACCAAATTATCCGCCTGGCCGATGGCAAGGATGCGGAACAGGATATCGACTGGAATGATCAGCTCAAGCGGGTCACCGCTTTCGACGAGGCGCTGAACGAACGTTACCTCGAAAACTTCAAGGCGACTGTGGCCTGATTCCGCTTAGCGGGCTGCCCTGACCCCGGCGACGATCCCGTCTTGCATGTCCGGCGTGGTGCCGTGCAGCAGGATGTGGTCGACGCCCGCCGCCACATAGTCTTCCAGCCGGGCGACGCATTGGCCTATGCTGCCGATCGCCGCGCCTGTCTCCAGCCATTCGCGCGGCAATAGCGATGCCGCCTGCGCCATCGCGCGGCGTTTGTCTCGTGCGTCGCCGGTGCCGTATTCGAGCGCCGCCAGCCCTTTTTCCTGCAAAGCGCTTGCCGCGTCGGGATCCCAGCCATTGGTGGCGATGATCGGGCGGCCCAGTTCGGGATGCATGAAATAGGATACCGCCCGCGCTTCCAGCAGATCGATCCGAAGGTCCGGGTCCAGCGTGTCGGGAACGGTCACGATGGTGGCATAGATTTTCACGGAAAGCGGGTCTTTTCCCGCATCGGCGGCAGCGTTGCGGACGATGGCGATCGACCGGTGCACGCCCTCGGTTGTCAGGAACGGGTGCAGCACCACCCCGTCGAAATTGGCGCCCGCCATGGCCAGCGTCTTGGGGCCGATCGTGCCGAAAATGAGCGGGGGCGGCGTGTCATACCCCTGCGGCAGCTTGAGTTCGCCCCAATTGCCCGCGGGGCCGTCGTACTCAACGGTTTCGCCTGCCCACAGACGGCGCAGGATCATCGCATAATCGGCCAGCCCGGCAAGATTGGGCGTGGAAATGCCCATCCTGCGCATGTGGCTTTCCACACCGCGCCCGTATCCCAGCACGAAGCGGTTGCCGCTGAGCTGTTGCAGCGTCTGCGCCATGCCTGCCTGCACAACCGGGTGACGGGTCCCGAAATGCGTGAGCCCGGCCACCAGCCGGACCTTGTCGGTCACTTGCGTTAGCGCGCCCATGGTGGCGCCCAGTTCCTTCGTCTCCCAGCGTTCCGACAGGAATATGCCGCCCAGGCCCAGTGCGTCCGCCTTGCGCGCCTGATCGAGGCCCGGGCGCGGGTCGTTCACCTGACCGGGCAGGATGTAGGAATAAAGCTGGTCGGGGGTTATCGGCATGGTCCGCGCGCCAGTTAGCCCGCAGGAGCCGCTGCGAGCGTGTCGCGGATAGACTTGAGCGAATCCGGGAAGACGTCGAACCCGGTCTTGGCTACGAAGGCGCGTTCGCGGCTGGTTTGATCCTCGCTCATGTCGATCACCGCAAGCGAGACCGCTCGGTGTGTTGTCGCGTCACTGTTTTCCAGTATGCGCGTGATCATCGCGCTCAATGCCTCACGCAGGTCGTAATTGGCCTGACGGATCGCGGTCAGCGTCACATTGTGGCGCGATCCCGCATCGCGCACCGAAGCGATGGCTTTTTCCGTCGCAGGGTCAATGGACTGCCCCGAAATCCCGGCAAGTTTTTCGGCCATGGCGACCAACGAGCGCCCGTCTGTCACCTCAAACCAATGCGAATAATCGATCTGTTCGTCCATCAGGTTGAGCGATCCGACCACCAGCTGCAACTGTTCCACTGCGCCCTTGTTGTCGGGGTCGATGGCCGGCAGGATGACTTCGGTCAGCGCCTTGTTCATGGTGCGGATGCGATGATCGAAACTGGGTTGCATCTCAAATCCTCTCAGTCGAATGTGCTCAGCCTTTCGGCGTCCGCTGCGCCGCCAGACCGTGGCGGGTGCGATAGGCCATGGAGGTGTTCTCCATGGCCAAGCCATGGCCGACCTTGCCGTCCATTGTCCAGCGCATAAGCGTGATGCCAACGTCGACGCTCGGATAGACTGGCCAAGGTCCGCCGGCAATCGCCGCGCCATAAAGACTGAAGGTTTTTCCGTCGCCATCTTCGCCGTGCCATTCGGCAGCGATGGGCAGATAATTGAGGCGGGACAGAACCAGATGCGCCGAACGCAGGCCGGTGACCTTGCCCTGACGGCAGATATAGCCATGGGCGAGTTCGAGTTCGTCACTGTGAACGGGATCAGCCGGGAAAAAGCCGTGCACGGCCGTGTCAGTTTCGGGGAAATACCCGCCCAGCCACATCATGCCCGGCAGGTCCGTCTCGGTGCGTGGCCCCCAGCTGTGATCGATCACCTGTACGCAATCGACCGGGATCACCTCGCCCCGGCAGCGGATCTCGCCTTTCAGCCGGGCATGCATGTCCCAATGGCCGCGATAGGCTTCGCCCAGCACGAAGCCGCCGTCAATCTGCGCCCTGGTCACCGGGTCCATCTCGGGATCGGCGATATCGTAAGGCTCCATGATGCCGTTGATGTCGAAATGGATTTCGGTGTCGTCCACGCCGATATAATCGACCCGGTAATCGCGCGGGCTGAATGCCTTTACTGACAGGCCGCTGGCCAGCGAATAGTCGCGCAAGCTGGGCGCGCCGGGTTGGTGGTGATGATTGGCGACGTACAGTGCATCATGTGACCGATCGACCAGACCGCGCCAGATGCGCACGTCCGTCATCACCACTCCCAGGTTCGGACGGAACAGCGCCTGAACGTGGCCGCAGATCCTGCATCCTGCGTTGAAGAAGGCGAAATAATTTGTTTCCGCCCAGTCATGGATGCCCGGATCTGTCGGATGGAAATCAACATCAGCGTCGGTAATCACGTTTTGCCCCAAAATACGGTATTCATTTCCTAACCGGATTTCTATGGTTGCCGTGGGGTGGTGGCAATCGAATTTGATTCGGAAATTTTGGGAGAAGCGGTTTGGCTAACTTGTTCGATCTGGAAGGTCGGCGCATCGTCGTAGTGGGCGGTGCGGGTGATATCGGCGCCATCCTGGTGCGTCTTCTATGCAGTTTGGACGCGAATGTATGCGTTGTGGACTGCGATAAAATCGCGCTGGAACGCTTGGCAAAATCACTCCCAGCAGGTTCGAAATACAGCATCCGGCAGGCGGACGTGACCGATGAGCCGTCCATGGCTGCAGTTTTTTCCGAGTTTGACGGGCTGGACGGGCTGGTAAATGGCGCGGCGATCGAACATGTTCCGACTCTGATCGACCAGTTCGATTTGGAAACCTTCCGCAAGATATTGGATGTCAATGTGTCGGGCGTATTTCTGGGGCTCAAATACGGGCTCCCACAGGTCGCGCGGCGGAGCGGTTCTGTGGTGAACTTCGCCAGCACCGCCGGTATCAAGGGTACCGCAAGGATGAGTGCCTATGTCGCCAGCAAGCATGCGGTGGTCGGCCTTACCCGTTCCGCGGCTGTTGAATGGGGGCCTGAGGGTGTGCGGGTCAATGCCATCTGTCCTGGCCCGGTCGAAGGCAGGATGATAGATTCGATCTTCCGCAGCGAGCCGGGTGTACCTTCGGATATGGCGAAGGCACGCATGGCCCAGATCCCCAGCCGCCGCTTCGCGCGGCCTGAAGAGGTCGCGCGGGTCACCGCCTTCCTGCTCTCCGCGGCTTCGGAATATGTCAATGGTTCGCTATATTCCGTGGACGGCGGCATCTGCGCAATTTAAAGTGCACTCAAACTGGCTTGACTCGAAAGGGCTGGGCACTAGCAATCGATAAAGACTTGATTTTTTAGAGTGTTGCTCGACATTGAGGGAAAGAGGATCATGAAATTCATCGAAGAAGGCATGCGGTTCGGCATTTTCATGGGGCCGTATCATCGGCCTGACCTGAACCCCTTGATCGCCTTGCAGCAAGATATGGAGACGATTATCAACCTTGATCGGCTGGGCTTCGATGAAGCCTGGATCGGGGAGCACCATTCGGGCGGTGTGGAAACGATTTCCTGCCCTGAACTAACCATCGCCGCTGCGGCGGAGCGGACCAAGCATATAAAGCTGGGCACGGGCGCGGTCACCATCCCCTATCACAACCCGCTGATGGTGGCGGACCGTATCGTCCAGCTCGATTACATGACGCGCGGGCGCGTTATGTTCGGCGTGGCGCCGGGCCAGCTGGTGCAGGACGCGCAGATGATCGGTTTGGATCCGCTCAGTAACCGCCGGATGCTGCACGAGGCTCTGGAAGTGCTGATCCCGCTGTTCAAAGGCGAGCGGGTGACGCGCAAGACTGACTGGTTCAACCTGGTCGATGCGCGCCTGCAACTACTGCCCTATTCCAATTTCGACATGGCGACGGTGGGTGTGATTTCGCCGTCAGGCCCGATCCTCGCCGGCAAATACGGAATGGGCCTGCTCTCGGTGGCGGCGACTCACCCGATCGGCGTGGAAAAACTGCTGGAGCATTGGGATGTCATTGAAACGGAATCGAAAAAAGCCGGTCATGTCGCCAACCGCAGCAAATGGCGCCTGATGGGGCCGATGCATATCGCCGAAACCTTCGAGCAGGCTCGTGACGAGGTCCGCTATGGCATGTGCAAGCTGGAAAACTACCGCGAACACATCAATCCGGGCGCGGGCATCGACTGGTCCTGCACTGACAAGGCAGTGGATCAGCTGAACGAACAGGGGTTCGCTGTCATCGGCACCCCGGAAATGGCGCGCGCGCAAATTGACCGGCTGATCGAAAAATCGGGCGGGTTTGGTTGCTACATGATCATGGGCGTGGACTGGGCACGGCACGATGCCACGTTGCGCAGCCACCAGTTGTTCGCCGAGGAGGTGATCCCCTATTACCGGGGCACCAATCGGGCGACGCTGGCCAGCTTCGATGACGTGATGAGCACTGGTTTTGAAGGTGCGGAAATCACGGCGCGCGCGCAGGAAGCCATGTCGAGGGTTTACGCCCAGTCCAAATAAGGCTGCGGAACAGACCGCATCAGCCATTCTAGCGGGAGAGGATCGTGGCAATCACACTGGTTGAGGTGCCATCGGGCGCGAAAATCGCGGTGGCGGACAGCGGCGGCACAGGCGTGCCCCTGGTGTTCAGCCACGGCTATATGATGAATCACACGATGTTTGACCGGCAGGTCGAATATTTCAAATCACGCCGCCGTTGTATCGCCTGGGATGCGCGCGGGCACGGGCAGACCGAGTGGGAAGGCGATTTCAACTATTGGGATTCGGCCAAGGATCTGATCGGTCTGCTCGACGCGCTGGGGATCGACAAATGCGTGCACGTCGGGATGAGCCAGGGCGGCATCGTGGGCATGCGCGCCGCGCTGCTGGCTCCTGAACGCTTCTACGGAATCGTGCAGCTCTCCACCCAGGCTGGGCCGGTGCCTGACAGCGGTGACGACACATTTGCGCGGACGATGGCGGACTGGGCGGCCAATGGCGCCGATCAGGCCAAGGTCGAATTTCTGGCCAGCTTTATTCTCGGCCCGGGTGCTGATCATGAATATTGGCACAAGGCCTGGTTCGGGATGAGCAGGGCGCAGGTGCGCGACGCGACCGGGTGTCTCATGTCGATCGATGCGCTGTTCGACCGCCTGCACGAGGTGAAGGTGCCGGTGGCCACGATTCACGGCCTGGCGGATATCGCGACCTCTCACGAGCTGGGCCTGATGACGCCAATGGGGGTTCCCGATCCGCGCGGGGTCACGCTGATTCCTGGAGGACCGCATGCGGTCAACATCACTCATCCCGAGCGGGTGAACACGGCGATCGAGGATTTTTTTGACGAGTTGGCCGAAGAAAATTCCGGAATGGAAGGATAGGGCATGAATCTCGATTTTTCGGGCAAGGTTGCCCTTGTCACAGGCGGGGCTTCGGGCATTGGCGCGGCCTGCGCGCGTGCATTCCACGCGGCGGGCGCGAAGGTGGTGATCGCCGATCTCAATCCGGACGCGGCGGGCAGGCTCGCCAGTGAGCTGGGCGATCGCGCCGTGGCAACGCGACTGGATGTGGCTGACCCTGCATCCTGTCAGGCGATGGTTGATCTTGCGGTGGAGCAGTTTGGCGAGGTGGACATCGCGGTGAATAATGCCGGCATCTCCACAGAACTGGCACCGATCCCCGATACGACCGTGGATGACTGGCGCAAGGTCATCTCGATCAATCTCGATGGGGTATTCTACTGCCTGAAGGCCGAAATGGCAGTGATGAAGGCGGGGGCGTCCATTGTGAACATCGCCTCGATCATGGGGGCGATCGCGCGCACCGGAGCAGCCGCCTATGTGGCGTCGAAACATGGCGTGGTTGGCCTGACCAAGGTTGCCGCGCTCGAAGGGGCGGACCGGAACATCCGCGTGAACGCAATCGGACCTGGTTACATCGAAACGCCGCTGTTGCAGCAGGCAACCCTGGAAGCGCTGGACCAGATCGCCGCACTTCATCCGCTTGGGCGACTGGGCAAGCCGGACGAGATCGCGGCGGCGGTAGTGTTTCTTGCCTCGCCGTCCGCAAGCTTTATTACCGGTGCTTATTATCCGGTCGACGGGGGATATATCGCCCAATAGGCATGGCGAAGTGCGCTCGGGAAAGATCGGGCGGGTGGGGAGGAAGATTTGACAACCGCAGCAGCGGAGCAAACTCCGCATAGCATCAGCGGCGCATATCGTTGGTATGTGTTGGCGCTTCTGGTGATGATCTACACGATGAATTTCGTGGATCGCCAGATCATCACCATTCTGGCGCCCTATCTCAAGGCCGATCTTGATCTCACCGATGCACAGATCGGCCTGCTTTATGGCACGGCATTCGCCATGTTCTATGCGCTGTTCGGCATTCCCCTGGCGCGGCTGGCGGATGGCTGGAGCAGGGTCAAGACGCTCGCGATCGGACTGTCGTTCTGGTCCATCATGACCACCTTTTCCGGTTTTGCCGGCAATTTCGTCCAGCTCGGCATAGCGCGGCTGGGGGTGGGGATCGGCGAGGCGAGTGCGTCGCCCGCCGCAATCTCGCTGCTGGGCGATTATTTCCCGAAGCGGATGCGCGGTACTGTCCTGGCGATCTACACCACCGGCGTCTATGTCGGCATCGGTGCTTCGCTGATCATTGGCGGTTATATTCTGGACCTCTGGCCGGGATGGTTCGGCCTGCTGGGCTGGCAGGCGGCCTTCATCATCGTCGGCCTTCCGGGTGTCCTGCTCGGCCTGCTGGTGTTTCTGACCGTGCGCGAGCCGGTGCGCGGCGCATTGGACGGCGATCCCCACCCCGGTGACGCTCACCCCTTCCGCAACGTAGTGACCGAAGCGAAGATGATGTTTCCACCCTGGAGCTTTACCAGCATCGCGCAGCTGGGCGGTGGCCGGGACGTACAGCGACGCAACCTCGTTTTCCTGGCGGCGGCAATTATTGCCAGCCTGCTGGTTGACTGGCTGATCGAGAATCTGCTTCCGGTCGAACGACAGGCGGTGATCACCACGATTTCCAGCTTCGCCCTTACCAGCAATCTGGTGCAGTGGCTGGCCATCGGCATCGGATCCTATGCGGCTTTCAGCTGGTTCCAGTCCGTGCGCCTGCGCGATCCGGTGACGCATGCGTTGACCTTGGGCGGGAAAAGCTACCGTGTGCTGGCGATCTGCTGCGGAATGCTGGGTATCTACACCTACGCCACGGGGGCGTTTGTTTACGTTTACGGCAATCGCTATCTTGGTCTGCAACCTGATGACGGGCTGACGCTCGGCCTCATCGCCATGACAGGAGGCGGGCTGGGCACCTTTCTGGGCGGGTGGATCGGCGATGCGGCCAAGGCCCGCCATCCTGCAGGGCGGATGTATTTTCTGATCGCTGCGATGCTGCTGTTCAGCGCGGTGACCGTCGGTCAGTTTACAACCGGAAGCGTACGCCTGTTCTTCATTCTGAATTTCTTTTCGCTACTGCTGCTTACAGTGTGGTCGCCGATCATGATCGCGACCGCGCAGGATCTGGTCATTCCGCGTCTGCGCGGCGCTGGTTTTGCGGTGCAGACGCTTGCCAGCAGTCTCATCGGGTTGGGGCTGGGGCCTTATATGGTGGGCATCATCAGTGACATCACCGGCGATCTGCGTTTGGCGATGCTCTCGCTCTTCCTCGTCATGCCGCCGCTGATCGCTCTGCTGGTCTATCTTGCCAGAATCCTGCCGCAATGCGAAGCGACGGTGCGCGAACGGGCGCGGTGCGCAGGCGAGCCAGGCTGATCCGCCAGCATCAGAACCGTTCGGGAAATTGCCAGGTCCCGGCGAGATCCTGCAACATCTCGTTCGTATCGATCCGTTCACCCGGTTTGCCGCGCCGGAAAATACCGCTCGCGCGAAGGATCGGCTCGCCGTCTGCCGTGACCAGACCTTCGACAAAGATGATCCGTCCGGTGCGGCGGACCAGGCGTCCGCGCCCTTCGACCCATTGCCCGACCTTGCCCATGCCGACGAAATCAAGTGTCAACGAAATCGTGGGCGTATAGCCATCGTCAAACTCGGGGTCGAAGCGGACCTGGGTAGGCAGATAGATATCGGCAAAGGTTGCGATCATCCCGCCGTGGCAAATTCCGATCGCGTTGCAATGGCGCGGTTCCACCCGGAAGCCAAAGACCGGGCCTTGCTCCGGATCGATCCTGAGGAAGAGCGGCCCGACCATTTCCATGAAGGCATTGCCGGTCAGTTGGTCAAAGCGAGTGAAGCCTTCGGGGGAATTGATGCCCACTGTCCGTGCCGTTCAGCGCAGGACCGATTCCAGTTCGCGGCGCAGCGCTTCGAGCAGCGGATAGGAAATGCCCGAGAACCAGCTAAGCACGATATCCTGATGCGTCTTGAGTGCGCCTGCGGCCCGCGGCCCAGCGGAGAGAGTGAGCGCAACCGAGCGCCAGTAAGCGAAGATGTTGTAATAGCTCAGCCGCTGCTCGTCGACCTTGAGTCCGCTCGCTTTTTCATAGTCGCGCAGGAATTCGTCGCGCCGGAACAGCGAGGTGTGCAGCGGTTCACCGTCTTCGGAAGGAGTGATGAAGACGGGATTGAGCACCCAGGCCAGATCAGCATGGCGATCTCCGAAACAGCCCAGTTCCCAATCGAGAACCGCCGTGAATTTCAGCGTGTCTTCGTCAAACAGGAAATTGCCGCTGCGGTAATCGCCATGAATGAGTGAAAGGTGGTCGAGCGGCTGGCGGTTCGCGCGCAACCATTGTTCGGCCACCGTCATCAGAGGGACCTCTTCCAGCCGGTCTTCGAACCAGGCGCGTGCCCACCAGTTGATCTGCCAGTCGACGTCCTGCGTCGTTCCCACCTTGGGAATGTCGAAGGCCGAAAGATCATGACCGGCGGGATCGAAATTGTGAATCCGGGCCAGATAATCGATGAACTGCGGGCCAAGCACGTCGCGGTGATGCTTGTCGAAATTGATGCCGATCCCGGTCACCTTGCTGGTCGATTTGGTTGGCTTTTGAACGCCCGTCACGAAGCTGTAGATCAAAGCGGGTCGGCCCAGCTCCTCCCCGGTTTCGTCCAGCCAGTAGGCGGTGGGCGCAGGCATCAGGGCGCTCGCCGCCTTCACCAGCTGGAATTCGCGCAGCTTGTCCGCCTCGACGATGGATTCAGCCTGTTCGCGGCGTAGCACCAGCTTGTCTCCAATGCGTTTTTCGCCGTCCTTCACCCAATCCAGTTCAAAGGAAAACTGCTCCTTCGAATTGCCGCCCGTCAGCACCTTGAGATTGCGGACGGAAAATTCGCCATCGATCCGGCGAGCCAGGAATGCGTTTAACAAAGCTTTCAGCTCGTCGAGATTTGCGACAGCGAAGGTCTGGCTCCCGCGGCGTTCCAGCTTGCGGGTTAGGGCAAGATCGACTGTGCGCTCCACATCATAACGCGCGCGCACATCCGCGATCCATTCCGGCGTGGGGTTGTCGCGAATATCTGCAGCCTGAGTCACCAATTCTCTCCCTTGCACCATTGGCCGCGCTGGCCGCTACGGGTGTGATCGTCCGGTCGATTATCCTCTGTCCCGGCACATGCCAAGGGCTGCGCATACGAGGCGGCGAATTTTCATCCGGAGCAGACGTTTGCATGAACATCATCGACTGTGATATTTTTGCAGCAGGTATTTGCGTGTATCGCAAACGCGATCGAGATTTGTTGACAGTTTCTAAGGCTTCCATATTGAGTTTTTTATGATGCCACAGGAGCGGCTCAGTGTTTATTTGGGGAGGAGAGAAAAATGAATTTCCGTAAATATCTTATGGCGAGTGCAGCGGGTGCTGTGGTGCTCACGCCTGGCGTGGCCATGGCTCAGGGCGCAGGTGCGTCTGACGCGAACGTAATCGTCGTTACGGCGAACAAGCGCGAGGAAAACCTGAATGACGTCGGCCTGACCATCACCGCGATCTCCGGCGCCGCGCTGAAGGAACGCAACGTCGCCTCGCTGGAAGACGTTGCTTCGGTTGCTCCGGGCCTGATCTATACGCCGTCCACCACGAACACGCCGATCTTCACCCTGCGTGGCATCGGCTTCAACGAAAGCTCGCTGGGCGTCTATCCCGCGGTTAGCGTCTATGTGGACCAGATTCCGCTGCCCTTCCCGGTTCTGGCGATGCATTCGGCCTTCGACCTTGAGCGTATCGAAGTCCTGAAGGGCCCGCAGGGCACCCTGTTCGGCCAGAACTCCACCGGCGGCGCGATCAACTACATCGCGGCTGGTCCGACCGAAACTCTCGAAGCTGGCGGTGACATCGGTTACGGGCGTTTCAACCAGATCGATGGCAATGCCTATATCAGCGGCCCGCTTGGCGATTCGGCAGGTTTCCGCCTTGCTGTCAATGGCCGCAATTCGGATGGATGGCAGAAGTCCTATACTCGTCGTGACAAGAACGGGGCGGAATCCTACATCGCCGGTCGTCTGACCATTGACGTGGAGCCGAGCGAAACAGTCAAGCTGCGCTTCACCGCTAATGGTTGGAAGGACAAGTCCGAGCCGCAGGCTCAGCAGCTGATTGCCACCCACGAACAGATCGGGTCGGGCCTGGGCAAGGCCCTGAATCTGTCGCCGTTGGTCGACTCGCTGCGTAACGCTTACCTGCCCGCCCCGGCGGGCTGTGCCTCCGCGCAGATTTGTTACCCATTTGCGCCGGAAAACGCCCGAGCTGCTGAATGGGGTTCCCTGCTCTTGGATCCCAACACCTCTCTGTCTGATGGTGGCGGCGAGAGCGATCCCGCGAATGCTCAGTATACTGAGTTTGAGCCCTACGGCGATCACCGCTTCTTCCAGTTCGCCCTGCGCGGCGACGTGGAACTTGGTTCGCTGACTCTTACCTCGCTGACATCCTATGCCGATTACAAGCGGCATCAGGGCACTGACGGTGATGGTATGGAATTGCCTGCTTACGACCTTACTCGCGGGTATGGCCGCATCAAGACGTTCAACCAGGAACTTCGCCTTGCTAATGACCAGACTTCGCAATTGCGCTGGATGCTCGGCGCCAATTATGAAGACAGCAAGACATACGAAGATCAGCGTCTGCGCTACTGGGCGAACTCGAACTTCAACGCGGGCAACCTCTACATCAACGTCAGCGACGTGATTCTGAGCCAGAAGATCAAGAACTGGGCGATCTTCGGCAATACAGAATTCGAAGTTACGGAAGGCCTGACGTTGAAGGCTGCGGCCCGTTACACCAAGTCGAAGATTTCCGCCTACAACTGCGGCTTCACCGGTGAGAATGGTAACGTTGACAAGCTGTTCAATATTCTCGGCGGGGCCCTTGGTGGATGGGATTTCCCTCCGATTGCCCCGGAAGATTGCTATACACTTAATAATTTTGGTGGCAGCGAGGCTGATCTCGCCAATTTGCCTGGCGATGTGACCATCACCGCTCCCATGCAGTGGGGTGATCTGGGTCTTGGTATTCCTGGCGTTCCGTTCACAGCGACTTTGAAGCAGGACAATGTGTCGTGGCGGGCCGGCTTTGACTACAAGTTCGATCCGAACACGCTGTTCTACGCTAACGTTTCGCGTGGCTACAAGGCTGGTTCCTTCCCGGCGCTTGCAGCCGCAGCGTTTACGTCGGCCGTTCCGGTGACGCAGGAAAAGGTGACGGCATATGAGGCCGGTCTCAAGGCCACGCTGGCCGATGGTGCCGTCCAGTTCAATGCTGCTGGCTTCTACATGGATTATCGGGACAAGCAGGTCCGCGGCAAGCTGTTCGACTTCATCTTCGGTACGCTGGACACGCTGGTCAATGTGCCGAAGTCGCGGATCTATGGCTTTGAAGCGGACGTGACCGTGCGTCCGACTGAAGGGCTGACGCTCTCGGGTGCCGTTACGTACCTGGATTCAAAGATCCAGAATTATGTCGGTTACGACATCTTCGGCGGTGTCGATAACAACATCGACTCGCGTCCCGGCGATTTCGATCCGTCTGGTGCGACTGCCAATATCGAAGATTTGAGCGGGTCAAAAATTCCGTACACGCCGAAGTGGTCCGGCTCGGTCAATCTCGACTACCGTCATGAACTCGAAAACGGGGGCCACCCCTTCTTTGGTGCGACGATGAGCTTCCGTTCCAGCCAGAGCGCTGCGATCGGCGGTGAAGATACGACACTGCCGGTTGGCGGTGACGTGCGCTATCGTATTGCTGATTACGTCGGCCCCTATCCTTACACGATCGATGGCTATGCCACGGTCGATGCGCGCCTGGGCTATGAAGCGCCTGAAGGTGCCTGGAAGGTGATGCTCTGGGGCAAGAACATCTTCGACAAGTACTACTGGACTGCCGTCATTCCGTCGAGCGACAGCTCGGCGCGGTTCGCTGGCCGCCCTGCCACGTACGGCGTGACCTTCGGCTTCAAGTTCAAGTAAGTTCAAGGTCAGTTTTTATCGGAGGGCGGGTCTTCGGACCCGCCCTTTTTTATGTGGCTGAGATTCAACGCCTACCTGAAAAAACAGAATAAAAATTTAGATCGGCTTGACTTCCCTGGCTTTTCCGATAGCAGCCGCCGCCAATCAGGGCTTAGATTCAGAGTGATTAAGCCATTTCTTAAGAGAGGGTTACCAGTGAAAATTCGGAATTTTCTACTCGCTGGCGCGGCATGCGCTGTTGTGTCAGTGCCGGGTGTCGCGGTCGCGCAGGGCGCGGGCGCATCCGACAGCAATGTCATCGTGGTTACCGCGAACAAACGTGAGGAAAACCTCAATGACGTTGGCCTGACGATCACCGCCATTTCCGGCGAGGCGCTGAAAGAGCGCAAGCTGACATCGCTTTCCGACGTCGCGTCGGTCGTTCCCGGCCTCGCCTTCGCCCCGTCGAACACCGGAACGCCGATTCTGACGCTGCGCGGTGTTGGCTTTAACGAAAGCTCGCTGGGCGTTTATCCGGCGGTCAGCGTTTATATTGACCAGATCCCGCTCAGCTTCCCGGCGCTTGCGTCGCATTCGGCGTTCGACCTCGAGCGGATCGAAGCACTGAAGGGCCCGCAGGGAACCCTGTTTGGTCAGAACTCCACTGGCGGCGCGATCAACTACATCGCCGCCAAGCCGACCGATACGCTCGAAGTTGGCGGTGATATCTCTTACGGTCGTTTCAACACGATCGAAGGCAACGCCTTCATTTCCGGCCCGCTGTCGGACACTGTGCGTGGCCGTATTGCCGTGACCGGCCTTAATGGCGATGACTGGCAGTACAGCGCGACGCGCGATGACAAAAACGGTGCTCAGTCCTACATCGCCGGGCGCATGCTGCTCGATGTCGATGTAAGCGATAATGTATCGCTGAACTTCAACCTCAACGCCTGGCGTGACAAGTCGCAGCCGCAGGCGCAGCAGCTGGTCGGTATTCGCGTCCAGAACTGGAGTGCGGATCGCGAAGTGCGGCATGATTTCTATCGCAACGCCAACGCGCTCTGGTCGGGCGGAAATCCACGGATTGCTGACTGGACGGCGCTCGTTGCCGATCCGGCCACGATTGCGCCGGAAGCCGCTATACCTTTTGGTTTCGGTGACGATCCCAGCGCCTGGGGCCAGACCAATCTTGACCCGTTTGCCAACCGCCGCATGTGGCAGGGGGCGATGCGTGCGGACATCGAGCTGGGCGGCGGCATGACGCTGACCTCGCAGACCTCCTACGCTCACTTCAAGCAGAATCAGGGTGTCGATGGTGATGGCATGGCCTATGTCACCTATGACCTTGAAAAGAACGATGGCTACATCAAGACGTTCAACCAGGAACTGCGTTTGTCCAATGATCCGACTTCGCAGATTCGCTGGCTTCTGGGTGGAAATTACGAAAAGAGCACGACCTTTGAAGATCAGGGTCTGCGCTATTTCGACAACACCAGCCATGACAACAGCCTGTTCAACATCAACTATTCGGGTGTTACGAACAAGCAGAAAATCGAAAACTGGGCCGTGTTCGGCAATCTGGAATTCGACATCACGGAAGAGCTGACGCTGAAGGCCGCGGCGCGTTACACGGATTCTAAGAACAAGAACGCGCTCATTTCGTACACGACCGAAAACGGCAACGTGAACAAGTTCTTCAACTACCTTGGTGCGCTTCTGAACGGTGTCGAGAGCGACTACTACAATGAAAATGGCGTACCGACAGATGCAGGCGGCACACCCCTTGATCTGCCGTTCACGCCGATCACGCCAGACCAGAACTACACGCTGAACGATGCTTTCGTGCCTGGAGAAGTTTTCCGCGGCAATCTGGCAGAAGACAATGTCTCCTGGCGTGTCGGCCTAGATTACAAGGTCAATCCGGACGTGCTGGTTTATGCCAACGTCTCGCGTGGCTACAAGGCAGGCTCGTTCCCAAGCCTCGCTGCTGCAAATGCCGTCGCTCTCGCACCGGTGACGCAGGAATCGGTCACGGCTTTCGAGGGCGGTTTCAAGGCGACGCTGGCGGATCGAGCCGTGCAGCTCAACGCCGCGGCTTTCTATATGGACTACAAGGATAAGCAGATCCGTGGCCGCTTGCTCGATCCGATCTTCGGCGGGCTGGAAACGCTGGTGAACATTCCGAAGTCGCGCATCTACGGTGCCGAAGCGGATATCACCGTGCGCGCGGCGGAAGGCCTGACTCTCAGCGGCTCCTTCACCTACCTTAACTCCAAGATTAAGGAGAGCCCGGCTGCGCCCTATAACTACAACGTGCTGGGTGTGGCTGACGACTTTGCTGGAGACGACCTGCCCTTCACGCCGGAATGGTCGGGTAGCGTAAACCTTGACTATCGCTATGAGCTGGAAAATGGTGGGGCGCCTTTCTTCGGTGTCACTGTCAGCGCCCGGACAAAGTCGGATTCGCAGCCCGGCGCCCGCCGCCTCGATTATCTGTCTGGCTGCCAGGTTGACAGCAGTGACGATCCTGTCTGCTTCCTGCCCGATGGTGTGACCAACCCGTTCGCGCTCAAGGGCTGGACGACGGTTGATGCCCGTCTGGGTTATGAAGCGCCGGATGGTGCATGGAAGGTAATGGCCTGGGGTAAAAATATCTTCAACACCTACTATTGGACCAACGTTATCTCGTCGGCTGACTCGGCCGCTCGCTTCGCGGGCATGCCGGCCACCTATGGTGTGACATTTGGTTTCAATTTCCGGTAATCGTTCTCCAGCAGGACAGGAAGGGCGGGCCTTGTGCCCGCCCTTTTTTGTATCTCCTGTAAACATGGCTGGCCGCGGCGAACTGGATTTCCGCTCCGCGCTCCCGCATATGCTATATGATAACTAAATCGGAATCGGATTTGAGAGAGGAGTTTGCTGTTTTGGATACGCTAGTTCAGGCTGATCCATGGGACCGCACGGTCATGGATCCCCGCCAGAAATGGGTGCTTGACCGTACTCTGGAATATCGCAGCAAAGGTCCGTACCGCGCGCGCACCAGCGATGAAATCGCGGCGATGCTTAGCCGTTACTTCGACCATCTGGGGTATCGCGATGCGGTGATATCCAATGTTCGCCGCATGTCGGGCGGGGCATCGAAAGAACAGTTCATCTTCAACCTGGTTCATGCCGACAAGCCAGAAGGTGAACGGCTCGTCTTGCGCATGGATCCGCCAGAGGGCATTTCTCAGAGTTGCCGCGGCCGCGAGGCGCAATTGCAGAACGCCATGATCGGCACTCTGCCGGTTGCACCGATCCGCCATGTGGATACCGATGCAGAGTTTCTTGATCAGGCAGGCTCCATTATTGAGTTCGTCCACGGGGTGACAGAGCCGACGACCAGCGGGGCCAAGGGCGTATCAGGCATGGGCACCCGGTTTGGTGAATTATCGGAACGGCTGGCGCCGCAGTTTGTGGATGCTTTCGTCAAGACTCACGGACTAGACTGGTCGCAAAAGGACCTCTCCCTGTTCGCGAAGCCGCGCGCTGGCACGACAGATGCCGCGCTGTGGGAACTGAATTTCTGGTCTGGCCTCTACTGGAACGCGATTGTCGAACCGTTGCCGATCGTCACCATGTGCGAACGCTGGCTGCGCGAACATGTGCCGGTGTGCGACAGGGTAGGGATCGTGCATGGCGACCTGCGCATCGGCAATTTCATGTTCGAGGAACCGAGTGGCAAGTTTACCGCTGTGCTCGACTGGGAGTTGGGGCATCTGGGTGATTATCACGAAGACATCGCCTGGACGATCCAGCGACTGTTCGGATATTTGGATGAAGATGGCCGCTTTCTGGTCTCAGGCTTCCTCACGCGCGAGGATTTCCTTGGGCAATATCAGCGGCTCTCCGGTAATGTGATCGATCCTGCGAAGCTGCGCTGGTACGAAATTCTCAATGCCTACAAATGCGCGGTGATGGATCTTGGCCAGGCCATGCGCGTGGCTGAAGGCCACACCAATCACCAGGAAAACGTGATGACCTGGCTCGGTTCCGCGGGCGCTGTGTTCATCAACCAGATTTGCCAGATGATCCGGGAGGAAATCTGATGCTGCCCAGCCTTGATGTGCGCTTCCGCAATCTGATCAAGTCCGTTCAGGAAGTGATCGCTCCGGCCATTCCCGATGACGAGAAGCTGGCTCAGGAACAGGTGAGGCTGGTCGTGGGCCATCTCGCCATGATGCAGGAGCAATGGAAAAACGCGGTGCGTTTCGAGGCCGGTTCCTACCGCCTGATGCGCGAACTGGCCGAAGGCCTGGCCGGGCTGGTGGACGAAGGTCAGGCGGCTGATTTGCAAGCCTCGCTTGAGCAGACCCGGGCGACGGTGCAGGACGATATCGATGCCCTGAATGCAGCGATCTGCACAATCGGCGCGGCTATAGACCGCGTCATCCTGGGCGAAGACGGGCGCAAGCCTTTGTCACCTGATGCTTATAGGCTGTTGCTTGATTACGGCGATAAATCCTCGTTGCGCGACCGCGTGTGGTTCAAGGGCAACGGGATCGATCCTGACCGTGACAGCCTGCCGCCGCTCAAAGAGATCCTCTAAATGATCCGGCTGGTTTGCCTTCTGAAGCGTGCGGATGGGCTGGAGGCTGAAGCATTTCAGGCCGGACTGCTCGATCGCGTCGGACCTGTCGTCGCGGGCATGCAGGCCCGGCTGGGAATTTGCCGCCATGTTCAGTTCCACGCCGATGCATCGCTTGCGGAAGCGGATCGTGCCGCCGCGCAATTGCGGAGCAGCCCGTCGAGCCCGTTTGCGGCCATGCTGGACCTCTGGTGGCCCACCGCTGGCGCGCTTCAGTCGCTTACGGAGAGTGCTGACGGGCAAGAGGCCATCAGCGAGTTGAAGGATGCGCTGGCCGGCCTGGTTGCTTCGGGGGAGTCCGAATGCTGGCTGGCCAATGAATATCCGCAGGTAAGCACCGGGCCTGCGCGGGTTGTCGCCAGGCGGCGGACCAGTATCGTCAAGCTGGTATTCCCGCTGATGCCCCTGCCGGAACTGGGGGAGGCAGCGGCAAGGGATTACTGGCTGACCCGCCACGGCCCGTTGGTGCGCAGCCATGCGCCTGCGCGTGGCATGGTCTGTTATCAGCAGGTCCACCGCCGCACTTCACAACTGACTGGACGCATCGCCGCAGGGCTGAACATGGCGGAGGGCAGCTACATGGGCCATGCGGAAGCCTGGTGGGATAGGGCGTTGGCCCGGGGCGGTGCGGAAATGGAAGATGCCCGCACGCAAGCAGCCGCAGATGAACGCAATTTCGTCGATCTGACGCGCTCATTCCTGTTTTCTGGGAAGGAATATCTTTTTGTCGAGCGGGACTGGGGCATATGAAACCGAATAAATTTCGTTTATAAATTCTGGCCAATTTGCTATATGCAAGTTGATCTTAATGTGCATCAATTCGATGCCTATACCGCACATCAAAATGAACTAAGCATGGGAGTTGACCGTGACCAACAAGATGGCCCTGGATTATGACGTTATCATCATTGGCGCTGGGATTACCGGGATGTACGCGCTCTACCAGCTGCGCAAGATTGGCTATCGCGTCCACGCGTTCGAGAAGAATGGCGATGTCGGCGGCACTTGGACGATGAACCGCTATCCAGGCTGCAAGCTTGATTCGGAATCCTATACCTATGCCTATTCCTTTTTGCCCGATCTGCTCGCGGAATGGGACTGGAAGACGGAATTCGCCACTCAGCCCGAACTGAACGAGTTTTTCAGCAAGGCGGCTGACAGGATGGATGTGCGCAAGGACACCACCTTCAATACGCAGGTAATGAAAGCAGTTTTTGACAATCAGGAAAACAGCTGGACGATCGAACTCGACAATGCCGAAGTATTCAAATCGCGCTTCCTGCTGAGTTGCGTGGGGGCGCTTTCGCATCCCAACATGCCGGAATATCCTGGCATGGATCTGTTCCGCGGGGAAACCTACCACACCTATTACTGGCCGCATGAGCGTAATGGCTATGGCGGGCAGAATGCTAATTTTACTGGAAAGCGCATTGGCGTGATTGGCACCGGTTCTACAGGAGTGCAGGTGATCCAAGAGGTTGCCAAAACGGCTGGAGAGCTCTTCGTTTTTCAAAGGAATCCAAATTGGTGCGCCCCTCTTTGTAATAAAGAGATAAGTAAGTCGAGGATGGATGAAATTAAAAATAACTATGAAAAAATATTTTCCCAGTGCGAGAAAACAAACGGTGGATTTCTGCATGATTTTAAGCATGAAACTGCTGAAGGAACTAGCCAAGATGAAAGAGAAGCGCTCTTTGAGGAGCTTTACAATCAATCAGGATTCGGGATATGGGTTGGATCATATAAAGATATATTCACTAATCCTACATCAAATAAATACATAACAGATTTTGTGTCTAAAAAAATACGCGAGAGAGTAAAGGATCCCAATATAGCCGAGGCACTCATTCCTAAAGATCACGGCTTTGGTCTAAAGAGGGTGCCTATGGAAACAAATTATTATGAAGTTTATAATCAGGATAATGTACAACTTGTAAATAACCTGAAAGATCCCATTCAGCGCATGACCTACAATGGGATAGAAACTCAAAATGCAAAATATGATCTAGATGTCATAATTTACGCTACAGGTTTTGATGCGATCATAGGCGGAATCAAAAAAATGGACATTAGAGGGGTCGGCGGAAAAACAATGAAGGAGGCGTGGATTAATGGGCCTTATACTTACCTAGGCCTGCAGGTTCCTGATTTTCCTAATTTCTTTATGTTAGTTGGGGCTCATAACGGCGCTACAAACTGCAATATCCCGCGCTGTGCAGAGGCCCAGGTCCGTTGGGTCTCTGACCTTTTCGAACACATAAAACGTAGTAATGTTTTGCGTATTGAAGCCGAGCAAGAGGCCGCAGATGAATGGACAGACCACGTAAATGATGTCGCCAATCAGACACTCCTGACAACGGCGACAAACAGTTGGTTCTGGGGCGAATTTGGCGAGGGGACCAAACGCGGCCACAAGCTGCTGGTCTACAATGGTGGCAACCCCGCCTATCGCGCTAAGGTGGAAGAAGTGAAGACCAAAGGCTACGAAGGCTTCATCATGCGTGAAGCGGCCGTGGCGGAATAAGGCACCGGACCACCCCTATTAGGGATCACTCAGTGATACCGACCAGGGATGTCCCTTGATGAGCCTTGAATTTAGAGCGCTTTCCGATCATGCTGGATTATATCCGCATGAGCTGAAGTAATTGGCGCACTCGTCTGGCTGGAAGATATCGACGAGCCTGCCGATGAGGTCCCATATGCCGCGAACGGTGCGCTCTCCTGCCTTGCGGAGCATGGCCTTGAGCCGTGAGAACGCCTTTTCGATGGGATTGAAGTCTGGGCTTTAGGGCGGAAGGAAGCGCAGGGTGGCGCTGGCCGCCTCGATCCTCTCGCGCACCGAGGCGCGCTTGTGGCTCGACAGATTGTTCATGATCACCACGTCGCCGGGTCGCAGTCTGGGATGAGCACCTGCGCCACATAGGCTTCGAACCAGTCGCCGTTGATCGGACGGTCGAGCACCATCGGCGCAACCCTGCCGGTCATGCGTAGTCCCGCGACCAGTGTGGTGGTCTTGCAGTGGCCATGCGGGAAGCCCATGCGCAGCCGCTCGCCCTTGGCGCACCGCCCGTGACTGCGGGCCAGGTCGGCGGTCTTCGCGCCCGCCACGGCCTCCTTCAGAACGCCGATGATCTGCTTTTCTGAAAAACTCGTTCTCTTCATCTCGTCAGTCCTTCCACCAGGGGCGGACTCTAATCGAGACTGGAGGAAAATCAGGGGGTCACGTCATTCGGCAATCAGCTCCGGGATGAAGTTGCCGTGCGCTTCGATCTTGCCTGAATGCCGGTCTCCTCCGCGCGGCTTTGCGAAGGCATGACCATGCTTCAGCGCACGTTTTGGCCAGCGGATCGCACTCGACACGCTAACCCCGAAGCGAGCCGCGGCGGCGTGGCAACT
>Ga0181553_10000559_pt1 | contig 32428 bp, 25 predicted proteins | sample 011ome_17_FD_133753 | JGI IMG/M metagenome (GOLD analysis project Ga0181553, IMG submission 133753) | Coastal salt marsh microbial communities from the Groves Creek Marsh, Skidaway Island, Georgia - 011502XT metaG (megahit assembly) | ecosystem: Environmental > Aquatic > Marine > Intertidal...
CTAATGATAGCATTGGCAGGGTTTTCATCCGATTTTAGGGTCACCTCCTTTAGTGAGATGAATGCTTCTCTTAACTGTACCTTATAATCCAGGAGAATTTTTGTACGTCAAAGGGACGCTTTTGGGTTTCGTACCCCAAACTTTTAAAAACAATTTCTCCTTTTTTTTCAGGAAGGTTTCCCAAGTAAAATTGTCCTTCCTCGTTGGTTACTGTTCCGACAAAAGAGTTTTGGATAAAGATACTAACCCCACTTAGGGGGTTGTTCAAACTGTCCATTACCTTTCCTTTCAATTGGGCTGAGAGTGTTGAGCAGAGAAGGAATAAAAAACAAAAAATGCTTCGCAAAAAAAGACTATGCCTTCAACTAGGCACTGTACATCCAAATCATTTTTTCCTGTTCACTGATATAATCACTCATCAATGCATTGGTGCCTTCGTCTCCAATTTCACCCGACAAATCCAATAGGTTCCTCTGAAGGATCAAGAGTGATTTTAGAGAGGACAGGATATCTGTAATGGCTTTTTTTCCGTTACTGATTTTGTCGCTTTCTGGAATATCGGCCTTTTTAAGATAGGCGGTAAAGTTGTGTTCGGGAGCCCCCCCTAAAGTGAGGATCCGTTCTGCTATCTCGTCAATCTTGACAAATAAATTTTGGTACAATTCTTCAAACTTAAGGTGCAATTCAAAGAATTGTTCTCCTTTAATGTGCCAGTGGTAGCCTCTGGTATTTTGATAAAAAACCGAATAATTGGCCAAAAGTTGATTTAAAAGATGAGTGAGCTCAGCGCTTTTTTCGGGGTTTAGCCCAATGGGGCTGGTGGTTGGTTGTGAAGTGTTCATAACTGATTTTGGGTGTTTATTTATTAAAGTTAGGGATTAAAGTTATTGGTTGAAACTTTTTTTTACGCGATCCAAATCCCTTTTGTTGTCTCGGTCTTTAAGGCTTTCCCTTTTGTCGTACAATTTTTTACCACGGGCCAAGGATATCAAAATTTTGGCAAAACCCTTTTCATTGATAAAAAGCTTTAGGGGGACGATGGTAAGGCCCGAGTTTTTGACCTCTTTATTGAGTTTTTTTAGTTCCCTTTTTTGCATTAAAAGCTTGCGACTTCCCCGCGGTTGATGGTTAAAGCGGGTGCCATAGGCGTATTCCTCAATGTACATGTTTACGACAAAAAGCTCCCCTTTTTCATTGAACTCACAAAAACTTTCGGCAATGGAGGCTTTACTGTTGCGAATCGACTTGATTTCGGTTCCAGTCAATACAATCCCTGCGGTGAATTGATCGAGTAACTCGTATTCAAACCGCGCCCGCTTGTTTTGTATGTTGATTCGCTTTTGCACGGGGTAAAGTTAACAACTTATTTATTAGGGTTTTTACTATTTCGGAAGACGATTTGTCCGTCAAAATGATCGATTAAAACGGGTTTTTTGTTATCAATCTCAACCGCCAATATGGCTTTGCTTAGGGCATTGAGCACTTTTTTTTGCATCACCCTTTTGACCGGTCTTCCACCGTATTCGGGATCAAAACCCCATTGAGCCAATGCGGCAATGGCTTCGTCTGTGGCGGAGATTTGGAGTTCTTGTTGTTCCAGTCTATTGGACAGTATCTGAAACTGTAATCGTACAATGGATTCGATTTCCTTTGCCGTAAGGGGGGAGAACATGATGATGTCGTCGATGCGGTTGAGGAATTCGGGCCTTATGGTGGTTTTTAGCAATTGTAAAACACTTGTTTTGGCTTTGTCTTGTGCCTCGTCAAAGTCTTTATGGGCTTCGAATGCGGCTTTGATCTCATGGCTGCCCAGATTGGAGGTCATGATGACAATGGTATTTTTAAAATCAGCGGTTCGCCCTTTGTTGTCGGTCAATCGGCCTTCATCGAGTACCTGCAGCAATACGTTAAACGTATCGGGATGGGCTTTTTCGATTTCATCCAAAAGCACGACGGAGTAAGGCTTTCGCCTGACAGCTTCGGTCAGTTGTCCGCCCTCGTCATAGCCCACATAACCGGGAGGGGCACCCACCAATCGACTAACGGCATGGCGCTCCTGGTATTCACTCATGTCGATACGGGTGATGTTGGTTTCATCGTCAAAAAGGACTTCGGCCAGGGCTTTGGCCAGCTCTGTTTTCCCTACTCCAGTGGTTCCTAGGAAGAGAAAACTACCGATGGGACGGTTTTGGTCTTGCAAACCAGCGCGACTGCGTCGTATGGCGTCGGAAACGGCTGCTACGGCAGCTTCCTGCCCGACCATGCGTTTGTGGATCTCATTTTCGAGATTCAGCAAACGTTCTTTGTCGGTTTGTAGCATTTTGCTGGTGGGGATGCCCGTCCATTTGGCCACCACCTCGGCGATGTCGTCGTAGTTGACTTCCTCCTTGATAAGGCTGTCTTTTTCTTGATGCTCCAGCAGTTCTCTGTGCAGTTGGTCGAGGTTTTCCTGCGCAGCTTTGATTTTTCCATAGCGCAGCTCGGCCACGGTGGCATAGTCCCCATCACGTTCGGCTCGGTCGGCTTGGAGTTTGTAGTTTTCGATTTCTTGCTTGGCTTGTTGGATTTTATCTACGCGGTCTTTTTCTTGACTCCATTGGGCAAAGAGGGTGTTGCGTTCTTCTTTAATATTGGACAGCTCTTCATTGAGTTTAGCGACTTTTTCTTGGTCTTTTTCGCGCTTGATGGCAACGATTTCTATTTCAATCTGTCGGATTTTACGGTCGAGGGTGTCCAATTCCTCTGGCTTAGAATTCATCTCTATCCGGAGTTTGGAAGCGGCTTCGTCCATTAGGTCAATGGCCTTATCGGGGAGGAAACGATTGGAGATATAGCGGTCGGAAAGCATCACCGCGCCGATGATGGCCTCGTCTTTGATCCGCACCTTGTGGTGGGCTTCGTATTTTTCTTTGATGCCACGCAAAATGGATATCGCACTCTCGGTATCGGGTTCGTCAACAACGACTTTTTGAAAACGTCGCTCTAGGGCTTTGTCTTTTTCAAAATATTTTTGGTATTCATCTAATGTAGTGGCTCCAATAGCACGGAGTTCCCCTCTTGCTAGGGCAGGTTTAAGGATATTGGCAGCATCTATGGCGCCTTCACCGCCACCAGCACCCACAAGGGTGTGGATCTCGTCTATAAATAGGACTATATTGCCATGGCTGTTGACCACTTCTTTGATCACGCTCTTGAGACGTTCTTCAAATTCCCCTTTGTATTTGGCTCCAGCAATCAATGCGCCCATGTCCAAAGCGAAAATTTGTTTTTCTTTTAAATTCTCAGGGACGTCACCATCGATGATCCGATGGGCCAGACCTTCCGCAATGGCGGTTTTCCCGGTACCGGGTTCCCCTACCAAGATCGGATTGTTTTTGGTTCTGCGGGAAATGATTTGCAACAAACGTCGGATCTCTTCATCTCGGCCGATTACAGGGTCTAATTTGCCCTCTTGGGCCAGTTGGTTGAGGTTTTTGGCATATTTTTCCAAGGCATTGTATTGATCTTCTGCCGAAGCAGAGGTAATTTTCTCCCCTTTTTGGAGTTCAGCAAGGGAATCCTCTAAGCTTTTTTTGGTGATGCCTTGGTCTTTTAGGATTTTACCGATGCTTCCCGAACTTTCGAATAAGGCCATTAGCAGGTGTTGAGTAGCAACGAACTCATCCTTGGAGGCTTTGGCAAGGTTCATGGCATGAAGGAGGGTTTTGGAGCCGTTGGGGGAAAGGACGATGTCTCCTCCAGTTACCTTGGGTAGGCTTTGCAGGGCACTGTCGGTAAGTTTTTCCAAAAGGGAAAAATTGACTTGTAGCTTTTTAAAAACAAAAGGCAATACATTGTCATCCACCTCAAGTAGGGCCTTAAATAGGTGTTCGTTTTCGATTTGCTGATGCCCCAATTGCTGGGTCAGCTGCTGGGCGGTTTGGACCACCTCTTGCGATTTTAAGGTAAAATTATTCAGATTCATGGCAATTTTTTATTGAACAGTAATCAAGATCCGTTCCAATGGAAAATCACTGTCGTTTTGTCTGTTTTTTCCTTAGTTTAAATGACAAATTGTCGATTTTAGGTACTGCTTTCCATTTCTTTCCAAACTGCATTCAGGCCGGAAATAAGATCGGAGGCCAACATAAAAGGGACAGATAGGGCAGAGGCTAGCAGTTCTGCCGATCGGCCATGGGCATACACCCCCAATAAAGTGGCAGCCATCGGTACATGGCCTTTGGCCAAAAGTCCACCGATGATTCCGGTCAGTACATCTCCACTGCCCGCTGTGGCCATACCGGGATGACCGCTGCTGTTGAACCAAATATTTCCATTGGGCAGTGCAATGGCGGAATGGGCGCCTTTGAGTACACAGATGAGCTGATTTTCGATAACAAAACCTCTAAGTCTTTCCAGTTTTTCTTGATCATTTTTCCAAGGTCCAACCAATCTTTCAAATTCTTTGGGGTGGGGGGTAAGGATGCAGTTCTGAGGTAATTTTTTTATCAAGTCGGGTTGGGCAGCTAATAGATTTATGGCATCAGCATCAATGACCATTTGGCTTGGATTTTCGGAAAGTAAAGCTTTTAAAAACGACATGGTCTCAGGGGCCGTTCCCAAGCCTGGACCTAGGGCGATAGTAGGATATTTTAATTCGTAATACCCTGATATAGAGAAATTACCATTGTTGACTTCTACCATAGCTTCAGGCACCGAGTTTTGTAAAATATCAATACCACAAAGGGTGCTCAATACGGATAGTTTTCCCAAACCGCTTCGCATCGCTGCTTTGGCTGCTAAAACTGCTGCGCCCATTTTTCCTCTGCTGCCAGCTATCAAAAGCAGGTGGCCATTGGACCCTTTATGATCAAATTTTTGGGGGTGTCGATAATATGAGCATGCCTCGTCAGCAGTCAAATAATAGTTAGAAGTACTTATTTTTTCCATAAAGGAGGGAAGTAGCCCTATGTCCAAAACATCAAATGTGCCCGCTTTTTCACCCCTTTCAGGCAATAAAAAAGCCAGTTTGGGATTTTGAAATGTGAGGGTGTGATCGGCTTGAACAATTCCTTCGGCAGGATTGTTAGCATTGTATTCGCAAAATAGCCCAGAGGGTAAATCGATTGAGATCACCTTATTGTGGAGGCCGTTTAGTATAGTAATGATTTTTTTTAAAGGTCCAGCAACGGGCCGATTGAGTCCCGAACCCAGAAGGGCGTCGATGATGATGTCTTTATCCGAAATCGATGACAAGGTCTTTGGGGTGAGTTGACAAACTTGTTTGGGATCGATTTTCAAAAGGTTTTCACTATAATCGGGACGGGGTTGCTTTTCCAGCGGAAAAACATACAACTTACAGGGATATTTTTTTTCAGTCAGGAGGCGATAAAGGGCCAAACCGTCTCCACCGTTGTTTCCAGATCCACAAATGATACTGAAGGTTTGCGCGGGAGGAAAGCGTTCGATGATCCAGTCTCTACAGGCTATTGCGGCCCTTTCCATTAATTCTATGGAAGCAATGGGTTCGCAAGCAATGGTCTGTCGGTCGGCTTCTCTGATTTGGGATGAATTCAAGATTTTCATGGCTCATAAAGTTAATATCTTTCCAGTCTCTCTGCTTTTTTAAAGGAGGATTTTATTTTAAAATATTGTTATTCAGCTATTTATTTGAGTGCAAATCAAAGTTGTTATGACTGTTCAAAATATTTCAATTTTAATTTAGTAATAAATAATCAAGCTTTTATTAAAACTGTATTTTTGTAAGTGAATTCTATGGAATGATGACAGCAAGAGACACCACTATTTTTGATTTGATTGATTCGGAAGAACAACGCCAGTTGAATGGCATAGAGTTGATTGCTTCTGAGAATTTTACCAGCCCAGCCGTAATGGAAGCCACGGGTTCGGTATTGACCAATAAATACGCAGAGGGTTATCCTGGCAAGCGTTATTATGGCGGCTGTGAGGTGGTAGATCAGATAGAACAGATTGCGATTGACCGTGCCAAGGAATTGTTTGGTGCTGCCTATGCCAACGTACAGCCACATTCTGGCTCACAAGCCAATACTGCGGTATTCCACGCTTTCCTTAAGCCAGGCGATAAAATATTAGGGTTTGACCTTTCTCATGGTGGACATTTGACCCACGGCTCTCCCGTGAATTTTTCCGGTCGATTGTACAAAGCCCATTTTTATGGGGTACAGGAGGATACCGGAAGATTGGACTACGACAACATCATGTCCATTGCCCAAGAGGTGCAGCCTCAAATGATCATTGCTGGGGCTTCGGCCTATTCAAGAGATATAGATTTTAAAAGATTTAGGTCCATCGCTGATGCTGTCGGTGCCTTTCTTTTGGCGGATATTTCTCATCCTTCAGGGATGATCGCCACCGGACTATTGTCCAATCCCATTCCCCACTGTCATGTGGTAACCACCACTACTCATAAGACCCTAAGAGGTCCCAGAGGAGGGTTGATTTTGATGGGAGAGGATTTTGACAATCCATTTGGTATTGCTTTAAAAAATGGCACTTTGAGGAAAATGTCCCATTTGTTGGACATGGCGGTTTTCCCAGGCAATCAGGGGGGGCCATTGGAACATGTAGTGGCCGCCAAAGCAGTTGCTTTTGGCGAAGCTCTGCAACCGGAATTTAAGGCCTATATGGAGCAAGTGAAAATTAATGCCAACGCCATGGCAGCGGCTTTTGTCAAAAGAGATTACCATTTGATCTCTGGCGGAACGGACAACCATATGATGTTGATCGATCTGCGCAACAAAGACATTACTGGAAAAGCTGCTGAACAAGCCTTGGTTAAGGCGGAAATTACCGCCAACAAGAACATGGTGCCTTTCGACGATAAATCTCCTTTTGTGACCTCTGGTATCCGTTTTGGTGCTGCAGCGATCACCACCCGCGGACTGAAAGCAGCAGATATGGAAACCGTTGTGGATTTGATCGACCGCGTGATTTCTGACCCAGAGAATGCCGAAAACATCACAGCGATTGCCAAAGAAGTCAAGCATTTGATGGAGGGCAGACCGCTTTTCGCTTACTGATTCTTTTTGCTTTTTAAATCAATCTGTTTTAAAAGGGATTACGATCTCCTCTACTTTCATGAACAACAGAATACAAAAGGACAGTTATGATGTGTTCTTGTTTTAAATTTAATGATTAAATTTATAATGTTAACCCGAGATAAAATTGGATGAATTTTAAAAAATTTACCCCCCTATTGTATTTTTTGGGCGCTTTTGTATTGGCCCTAGGCGTGAAGTATTTTTATAAAGATCAACCCACTAGCCAAACGGTAGGCTTGATTGCTGCTGTGGATGGAGAAAAATCAGAGGAAGCTATTCCCGAGCGCATCAGTTATAATTTTGATGTAAAACCAATACTCTCCGATAAATGCTATACTTGCCACGGCCCCGATCCGAAATCTGTTCAGGGAGAATTCAGGTTGGACATTAGTGACCATTGGTACAGACCCAGTGAGGAGGACCCTAACAAACAGATTATTTTTCCAGGTGATATCAGCAAAAGTGAGTTGGTTGATCGCATTCATTCCACTCGAGCTTCCCACCTCATGCCTCCTCCAGAATCCAATTTGGAGTTGACCGAAAGAGAAAAAAAAATAATTAAAAAATGGATCGAGCAAGGTGCGGAATGGGATACCCACTGGGCCTATAACCCTCCTGTGAAGAGGGATCCAACCACCAAAGATTTTGACAGTTGGAGTACCCATACCATCGACCGTTTCGTTGCCCAGCAAATGGACAAAAGGGGATTAAAACCAGCGTCCGAAGCTCCTAAAGAGATGCTCTTGCGACGCCTGTATTTTGATCTGATTGGGCTTCCGCCTTCCCTCAGTGAAATTGATGCTTTTCTCAATGATGACAGTGAAAATGCCTATGAGAAGGTCGTGGATCGCTTGCTTCAGTCTTCCTCTTATGGAGAGCGAATGGCATCGATATGGATGGACATTGCTCGCTATGCGGATACCAATGGATATCAAGACGATACCCAGCGTTTTATGTGGCCATGGCGCGATTGGGTAATTCATGCCTACAACAAAAATCTGCCTTATGATGAATTCGTCACTTGGCAATTGGCGGGTGATTTAATCCCTGAGGCTAGCAAAGAACAAATATTGGCTACAGGATTTAACCGCAACCACATGATTACCCAAGAGGGGGGGGTGATTGAGGAAGAATACCGCGTGGAATATGTTGCGGATCGGACTGTAACCACAGCCAAATCATTTATGGGATTGACCATGGAATGTGCGCGTTGCCATGACCATAAATACGATGAGCTTACCCAAAAAGACTTTTTTAACCTTTACAGTTTTTTCAATCGTTTGGATGAGAAAGGCAGAATAGGCTATCAAGAGATAGCTTCCCCCAAAATCAAATTGAATCAGGAGTTGGTCAACAGCGAACTGGCTTTTGTAAGATGGCCCGACAGTATCCCCGAATTGGAGGTCATGGTGATGGAAGAGGTGGCGGATTTACGCAATACCTACATCCTGAACCGAGGGGCCTATGACGCGCCCACAGCACAGCAAGTGGAAGGCGGAATGCCAAGTAATATCTTGAATTTTGACACCCATTTGCCCAAGAATCGATTGGGGCTTGCTCAATGGCTTTTTGATTCCAAAAATCCTTTGACATCCCGGGTTGCCGTAAATAATCTCTGGCAACAGTTTTTTGGTATGGGCATTGTAGCCACTCCCTCTGATTTTGGAAATCAAGGGGCCTTGCCTACCCATCCAGAATTATTGGATTGGTTGGCGGTGACCTTTATGGAGGAAGGCTGGGATACCAAAAAGATGATTAAAAGAATCGTCATGTCAGCTACCTACCAACAATCGAGTAAACCTACTGCATTGCAGTTGAGTATTGATCCCAAAAACCAATACCTGTCTGTTTTTCCAAGACAAAAGCTTACAGCAGAGATGATCAGAGACAATGTGTTGGTCAGTAGCGGTCTGTTTGTCGACAAAATAGGGGGGCCGAGTGTGAAGCCCTACCAACCTCCAGGTTTGTGGGATGAAATGACTGGCGGGAGTACTTCCAATTCTCTTAAACGCTACATCATGTCTACCGATGGAAATCAATACCGCAGAAGTCTATACACTTTTTGGAAAAGAACGGTACCCCCACCAGGTATGATCACTTTCGACGCTTCCACCAGAGACTATTGTTCTGTGGAGCGACAGAAAACCAGTACGCCTCTACAGTCGTTGATTTTACTTAATGATCCACAGGTTCAAAATGCTGCGGAAGCCATTGCCTCCTTAATTCTCAGCAGTGAAATCAAGAATGACAAGGATCGCATCATTACCCTTCACCGCAAAATTACTGGGCGAAAGCCCAGTCGGAAAGCTTTGTCAGAAATGATCGATTATCTGAAGACAGTAGCGGAGTTGCACCAGGAAAAAACAACCGAGACAAGTGAAGCGGATTTGGAAATGAAAAGTTATACCTCATTGGCCCTTTTGATTTATAATTTGGATGAAACTTCTCAAAAAAGTTAGATTATGAAAGAACTAAATCAATATTTTCAAAATAACAACCGCCGCCATTTTTTAAAAAACTTGGGTTTTGGTATCGGTGGTTTGGCATTGGGGAGTTTACTCGATCCTATGGGAATGGGTTCCTCCAACACCATAGGACCACAGCTACAAGCAGGGCCATTGCCACTCCCTCATTTTGCGCCCAAGGCCAAAAGGGTGATCTATCTTTTTCAAAGTGGAGGGCCCTCGCAATTGGATTTGTTCGATTACAAACCTTATTTGAACAAATACCGAGGTATGGATTTACCCGATTCGATCAGAAAAGGACAAAGGTTGACCGGAATGACCGCTGGTCAAGACCAATTTCCTGTGACAGGAAGTATTTATAATTTTAAGCAATACGGAGAATCTCGTGCTTGGGTAAGTGATTTGATGCCGCATGTTTCCAAAGTGGTGGACGAGTTGTGTTTTGTTAAATCCATGCATACAGAAGCGATCAACCATGACCCTGCGATTACATTTTTTCAAACGGGCTCTCAATTGCCTGGCCGACCCAGTATAGGATCTTGGATGAGTTATGGTTTGGGAAGTCTGAATGACAATTTGCCTTCCTTTATTGTATTACTGTCCACTGGAAACGGTAAGCCACAGCCCCAACCCCTTTATTCTCGTCTTTGGGGCAACGGGTTTTTAAGTTCCCTTCACCAAGGAGTCCAGTTTCGCTCAGGCAAAGACCCAGTTTTGTATCTTCAAAACCCTGAAGGAGTTTCCAAAAGCGAGAGAAGGAAAATGTTGGATCATTTGGCCGCACTCAATGAGGCACAAGAAAAAACCTTTGGTGACCCTGAAATCAACAGTCGCATCTCCAATTATGAGATGGCCTACAGAATGCAAACTTCTGTACCAGAAGTGATGGATATCAGTAACGAGCCCGATCATGTACTGAGGATGTATGGTAAAAATTCTTATAAACCAGGCACCTATGCCGCCAACTGTCTGTTGGCGCGCCGTTTAATAGAAAAAGATGTGCGATTTGTCCAATTGTACCATACGGGTTGGGATCAACACGATAATCTTCCTGTTCAGCTCAAGCGTCAAGCAGAGGATGTGGATCAAGGAACAGCTGCTTTGATCATGGACCTCAAACAAAGAGGACTTTTGGAAGATACCTTAGTGATATGGGGAGGAGAATTTGGTCGCACCAACTACTGTCAAGGCCGATTGACCGATACCGACTACGGAAGGGATCATCACCCCAGATCCTTTACCATTTTTATGGCAGGAGGGGGAATCAAACCAGGATTTACCTACGGGGAAACAGATGATTTTGGATACAATATTGTTAAGGATCCGATGCATGTGCATGATTTGCAAGCGACCCTTTTGCATCAATTTGGTATCGATCATGAAAAAATGATTTATAAAACCCAAGGGCGAAGGTTTAGATTGACTGACGTTTCGGGTGAAGTTAAAAAAGAAATTTTATCAAGTTAATCGAGTGGAATTCCCTCTAGAAATATTAAAATACATCGGTAAGTTCCATCCTTTGGTGCTGCACTTACCCATAGGGTCTTTGTTGATGACTTTTGTGTTGTTGGTGGTTTCAAAGTATCAAAAAGTAGTGTTGGAAAAAGCCATCAGGATAGGGGTTGATTTTTCTTTTGCGGGAGCATTGATGGCCAGTATTATGGGGTATTTGCTCTCTTTGGACGAGGCTTATGATTTTAATAACCTTAAACTTCATTTTTGGGCAGGGATCATTACTCTAATCCTCAGTTTTAGTTTGTGCGTTTTGCATCGAATGAAGGGCAAGGAGCACCTTTTTATGGGGGCCTACCTGATGACCTTACTTGCATTAACAGTAGCGGGACATAAAGGCGGGCAGATCACTCATGGTGATGATTACCTTTCTACTGCCGCATTGTTTGAAAAATCCGAATTAATTGTTCTAAAAGACAGTGTCGATTACTATAATGAGGTTGTAAACGTCATTTTTCAAGACAAGTGTGTCAGTTGTCACAATGCCAATAAAAGCAAAAGTGAACTGCGTTTGGACCGATACGATTTGATGATGAAAGGCGGTGAGCGAGGCAGTATGTTTGATCCTCAAAATCCATTGCAAGGGCGTTTGGTGCAATACATCCGTTTGCCTAAGGAGGACAAATTACACATGCCTCCAAAAAATAAATCTCAATTGACTGAGAATGAGAAGTGGTTATTGACCCATTGGGTTACCTCCGGCGCCTATTTAGAACAAGGGAATTTCAGCCTTGCAGAAAAACAAGATTTAAAATCCAAAGTCCTTTCTTTTTTAGGAGCAGACGAAAAGGTGATGCCAGCCAAGCGTAGTGATTTGTCAAAGCTTGTTGCTTTGGGCTTTAGAATCCAACCCAATGCCCTTCACGACAATTTATTGAAGGTGAAACTGATGAAACCGAAGTGGAGTGAAGATCATTTGAAAACATTGCTTAAAATTAAAAGTCAACTGCTGGAGTTGGATGTAAGTAATACCTATTTCAATGATGAAATGTCCCATATACTGGCCGATTTTCCTCGGCTAAAAGTGTTGCGGATGGATCACACCTCCATAAGCGATATTTCACTGAATCATCTCGAAAATTCAAATTTAGAGGTATTGAATTTATGCAATACCCAGGTCACCCAAGAGGGGGTTGAAGCATTGCTAAAGAAGGCATCCCCCAAAACCATTTACGCATGGAACACCAAAATGAACAGCGATCAGCAAAAGCAATTGGCATCTATTGCTCCCTCCTTGATCCATTTTGGCACCTCTGATTTGTTTGCGGAAAAGTTAAGCTTGAGTGTCCCAGAAATGGAGAATACCAATGCCATATTCGATAATGCTATTGCTGTGACCTTTGAGGAGGCCAAAGTTAAAAATATTGATATTCGTTATACTTTGGATGGAAGTGAACCAAATGAGAATTCCCCTGTTTATGATGCTCCTATTGAATTGACCGAGTCCACACTCGTCAAAGCAAAATCAATGAAAAAGGGTTGGTTAGACAGTGATGTATTTGAACGTATGATGTTTAAGAACAACCATCACATTGTTGATTACAAAGTAAACAACAAATTAGACAATAGTTTTGGCATCAGCCATCATGTGAATTTGACATTTGAAGGCAATGAACCGGTTTTATTTGATGGAAAAAAAGGAAAAAGAGTGTATAGGGGAACCAGTATTGAAGATGCCAAAACATGGTTGGGTGTGGTAGAAGAAGATTTGGAAATAGAAGTAAAACTAAAAGCAACTGAAAATATCAATCATGTGACTTTGAGCATGCTGGAAAACCTTGATATGAGAACGGTATTTCCTAAAAAAATTGAGGTTTACGGAAAATCAATCAATGGAAAATATCAATTGCTTCAATCGATGTCTATACCGGTTCAAAAAGAACTGGATGAACGAATATCTTATTTTAAAGACTTTACCCTCTCTGTAGATTTGAAAGGCTATGATGAAATAAAGGTCAGGGCTCTAAACCACATGACTTTTCCTGATGCTCCAGTCTATAAAAAATGGAATAAAAGAAAGTCTTGGCTTTTTGCCGATGAATTGATCTTTTGGTAAATACATGCTACCAAATGATCAAAGGGATGGTTTTTACCAATAGATCGATTGCTTTTAGGTGAAATAGGACGTCTAGGCTGTAGGGTCATCGTGTTCATATCTTAGAGAAAGTGATTGGTATCCAACATTATTGCCTGCATCAATTTTAGCCACGCTAAAAATCAATTTTCCACCTTTAGCTTCCAAAGCTACACTACTGTAATTTTTCCAATTTTCAACATCTCCATCGGTATTGAAGTGGAATTCATAGGTAGTAGTTACGGTTTGACTGTTGGCTGTAGTTTTTAATGCTAAATTGTTATCAGTAAAATTGCTAACTCCAGCAATGAGGTAAAAAGGAAAGAAAACAGCTATAATCCAAACAGGAAAATACTTCATGGTGTTTCGGGATCAAGTTCGCTGCCGACTTTAGTAGGTTAATCGATAAAAAAGCTGAGCGGCGTATTAAAAAAATAATTTATAGTGAATAATTTTTGACTTGGAAATAACAACATTCCACAAATGATTTCTAAAATTAATTCAGATTACTAAAATGAAAATCTCAACACCTATGAATGATTTCAATTAGGTTAGCGATTCACTGCGTAATAAGGAAGGTCTACTTAGATAAGTTTTAAAAGAAAAACAAAAGGACTTGTAAGAAAAATCCTATAAAAATTAGAATGGAGGTGATTTAGAGAGAAATAATGTTGCTATTTCGGTAGGGATTTTAATCGGTTTTCTGCTCGAGAGATCTACATAGCACCATTGGGTTTGTGAGCGTACCAGAAGTTGGTTGGTTTTATCATTAAAAAAATCAACCACACGAATGGACAAAGGGCCTCGAACCTCTTTGACATAAGTCTCCATACGAATGCTTTCCCCAAGGAATGCGCCGCGCTTATAGTTTACCTCGTGACTTCTGACCATCCAAACCCCAACGGTTTGATCCAATAGCTCTTGAATCAAATTCCAATGGGCTTTGGCCACTTCTTGAGCCCAATAGAGGTACTGCACATTGTTGACATGATTGAGGCCATCCAGATGCTGCTTACTAACTATATTTATAGATGTGTAACGATGACTCACGGCTTGAGGCTTATTTTTACCTCAAACAATTTACTCCAGTTTTTTCCCGTAACAAAGAATGTTTTCCTTTTGGGGTGATAGGCAATCCCGTTAAGAACATCCAAATTAGGAACTTGTTCTACCTTGCTTTTTAGTCCAGAAAAATCAATTACGCCTTCTACCGCCCCACTAAGAGGATTGATGATGATGCCTACTTCCTTTTTGAATTGATAAGTATTGGCGTAAATTTTTCCATCTACCCATTCCAATTCATTGATTTTATTTAGCGCATTTTTATCGGTCATAACTTGGATTTTATCAATTTCATTTTGGGTTTTGGAGTCCAAAATCCATATTTGATGAGAGCCGTCGGATTTGTATAAATTTTCTCCGTCATTGCAAAGTCCCCATCCTTCTTTACTATTTTGGTAGGGAAAGGAACGCTCCATTTTAAGTTGATCGAGGTCGTATTGAAAACCCATGTTTCCCTGCCAAGTCAGTTGGTATAATTTGTCGTTGAGAATGGAAATTCCCTCGCCAAAATAAACCTTGTCCAAATTGATTTTTTGGTACACTTCACCAGTGGCATAATCCACCTTCCTTAAGCTAGATTTCCCTCTGAGTCCCGTGCTTTCATACAAGGTGTCTCTGTAAAACTCCAATCCCTGAGTGTAAGCATTTTTATCGTGAGGATATTCATTGACAATAGTGTAGGAATATAATTTTGGAGGAGCATTGGAAAGTATGCTGATCTGTTGCTGGTATTCGTTTTTCTTACCAGAACTGTAAACGGTTGCCGTGAGAAGGTGAATCCCAAGAGGATGCTTAATTAACGACTCATTTGGACTAATTTTTTTCTTCCCCAACTGATATACTATAGAATCAATTGGATGATTTTTTTGGTTCACAATGTCAAGCCTCAGCGTATCTTGAGGAGTAAATTTTCGACTGGTTTCGTGTAAACTAATCTTAAAGTCTTTTTTGAGGTCAGAGTTGCATTTGAGAAAAAGTAAAGACAATAATAGAATCCAAATTTTCATTTGATAAGCTAAGTGATTTGCTATAAAATTAAGAATTTAAAATAATTGTCATACGCCTCAAACCTATTATATTTGTGATGGGCAAGTCCTGCACAACCAGCTCCTGCCGAATCCCCCCAGGGCGGGAACGCAGCAAGGGTAGGCGGTCGTAGCGGTGTGATGTAGATCGCTTGCCCATTTTTTAATTCATGACCAAAGTAGTTTTAATTTCTGGAGCCTCCTCAGGCCTTGGTAAAGCCACGGCCAGCTATCTTGCAAAACACAATTATCGTGTTTTTGGTACTTCAAGAGAACCTGAGCAACATAAAAACCGAGATAAATGCGAGCTATTGTATTTTGATCTGAACCAACCTCAAACTGCCGGCCCTTTGGTGGAACAGCTCATTGAAAAAGCAGGACGCTTAGACGTTTTGATTAATAATGCCGGAGCAGGCATTACAGGACCCATTGAAGAAATTGACCCTGAAGCTGTTCAAACTCATTTTTCCACCAATCTTTTTGGCACTTTGGCCTTGACACAAAAAGTATTGCCCCACATGCGGAAGCAAGGGTCGGGTTTGATCATCAATGTCACCTCCATTGGAGGTTATATGGGCTTGCCCTATAGAGGAATTTATTCTGCATCCAAGGGGGCGTTAGGGATTATGTCGGAGGCATTGCGGATGGAAGTAAAACGATTTGGAGTGGATGTAGTGACCCTAGCCCCTGGAGACTATGCAACAGATATTGCTGCCCGACGTATCTACAGCCCTTTAAAAAAGGATTCTCCTTATCACGATCGATACAAATACGCATTAGACACCATCGATGAGCATGTTGATGATGGTAGTGATCCCCTTGAATTTGCTCGAATGGTAGACCGTATTATCAAGCTCAAGAAAAGAAAGGTTCATTTCAAATCAGGGTCATTTCTGCAAAAAATATCATTACTTTTAAAAAGGATACTGCCAGATACCATTTTTGAAAAAATTATCATGAACCACTATAAAGTATAATCTTAATTCAATCCAAATGAAATTTTTTATTGACACTGCCAATTTAGATCAAATCAAAGAAGCTCAAGACCTTGGTGTTTTAGATGGGGTGACCACCAATCCATCCCTAATGGCCAAGGAGGGCATCACTGGTGCAGAAAATATTTTAAAACACTATGTTGATATTTGTGAAGCCGTTTCGGGTGATGTTTCTGCAGAGGTAATTTCAGTCGACTTTGAGGGCATGGTCAAAGAAGGGGAGCAATTGGCAGCATTGCACCCGCAAATCGTGGTTAAGATTCCCATGATCAAAGACGGGATCAAAGCTTTAAAGTATTTTTCTGATCGAAACATCAAAACGAACTGTACATTGATCTTTTCTGCCGGACAAGCACTGCTGGCCGCAAAGGCTGGTGCTACCTATGTGTCCCCTTTTATCGGAAGGTTGGATGATGTGTCAACGGATGGGTTGACTTTGATCAGTGAGATCAGAGAAATCTATGACAATTACGCTTTTGAAACCGAAATATTGGCTGCCTCCATTCGTCATACTATGCACATTATTGATTGTGCTAAGATAGGTGCGGATGTGATGACGGGCCCTCTCAACGCCATGATGGGGTTGTTGAATCATCCCTTAACCGACATTGGGCTGAAAAAGTTTTTGGAGGATTATAAAAAGGGCAATTAATCTTCTCCGAGTAAATCCGAAAAGTTGGTGGCGTTAAAGTTGCCAAATCCCTCTATTATGATGCCTTTTTCATCCACAACGATAGCGCGGTTGAGCAGAGATAAGACCCATTTTTTGCTATCTTGGTTAAAATCGGTAAAAGCCAATTGTGATTCAGGATCGATATCCATCATGCGGTGGACTTCAAAGACGATTTCGTTAAAGGCTTGTAAGCATATCCCCTTGAATTGATAATTGGGGTATTCTTTTTCCAATCGCTTGGCTTTCATGATCGTATTGCGATAGTGACTCATCTGCGTTTGCGACCAAAAATAAAATACGGTGGGTTGGGTGATCAATTGATCAGAATTGACAACTTCCAGTTGGTGATTTTGTAGGGGTATTATCGGGAGTTTTTGACCTCTGGACATTCCCTCTATAGCGTTATGGAGATCCAAAACTTCATTCAAATAGGGCTGTGAAGTATTGACCAAAAAGAACTGTTTGAGGAATTTATCGTGACTTTCTATATTTTGCACCTTCATCAACTCCTCAAATGCTACTGCTCTCGATAAATTGTTTCTCAAAACATTTCCTTTTATATTCGTATTGATCAATTGCAATCGCTTGATGTTAAAATCGGTTTTTTGTCGGTTAAGAAAGTAGTTTTGAGCACTGTCCAAGGCTTTTTTACTCAGGTAGTTCAATAAATAATTAATGTAGGGATCAAAAAATGCCAAATCCGTTTCTCCCAAGCTTAAATATTTCCTGTAATCAAAATAGACGGAATCGTGTTTTTGATCCCAAAAGGTACCCCTAAGCAAGGCATAACGTTCTTTTCGTGTAGCATATGGGTAGATGTAGGCAGCTTGGGTAATTTTTTGGGCGATAGGGGAAAGTTGATTGATGGAATCCATAGCAATCCATTTGTTCTTTTTTTCCAGCAATAATGAATCGATGATTTTTGAAAAGCTTTTGCTGTCATTTGAGTATTTGGAAGAAAGAAAACTGTTCTCTTCTTCAAAACGGAGGTACAAATCCATCATAAAATTGTTCTTGGCTGCACCATGGCCTGAATAAACAATGGATTCGTCAAAAGAAGAGGCGTTGATCCTGGCCCAGATGCTGTCTCCTTTCTCTAAGAAAACAGATTGGTATTCCGGGAAATGTTCAATTTTATAAATCCCGGATTCTAAGGAGTCATAATACTTAATAAATCTGTAATTAACGTTAAGGGCCAGAGTGTCTATGGTTTTGTTGTCTTTGTACAAGGTCACATAGTTGGAGGAGGGGTTGATGATTTGTCCTCCAAAAAAAATTCGATCTGATTTTATTTCTTGTTGACAGGATTGTAAAAACAACAAAATGCAAATCACAAGTGATGGTTGGCAGTATTTAATCTTTTTGGTCATATGTGTGTGCAATTTACACCAACTAATTATTAAAAAAAAGCATTCCCTCCAGGAGAAATATTTACTTTTGCCAAAGCAAAGTTAAAGTTATGTTATCGGTCAATAATTTATCCGTTCAGTTTGGAAAAAGAGTGCTTTTTGATGAGGTTAATGTTACTTTTACCCCAGGAAATTGCTATGGTATCATAGGAGCCAATGGAGCTGGGAAATCCACTTTTTTAAAAATCATTTCCGGAAAGCAGGAAGCCAATTCAGGATCGGTTTTTTTGGAGCCTGGTAAACGAATGTCTGTTCTGGAGCAAAACCACAATGCTTATGATGAACATCCAGTCTTGGAGACGGTTTTGAGAGGAAACCAACCTTTGTTTCAAATCAAGCAAGCCATTGAAGATCTTTATGCCAAACCTTATTTTTCTGATGCAGACGGTGAGCGTGTGGGGGAGTTGCAAATGGAATTTGAGGAAATGGGAGGATGGAATGCTGAAAGTGATGCGGCCTCTCTGCTGTCGAATTTAGAAATTTCAGAAGACCTTCACTACTTTTCAATGTCAGATTTGGATGGTAAACAAAAAGTAAGGGTTTTGTTGGCGCAAGCCTTGTTTGGAAATCCGGATGTGTTGATTATGGATGAGCCTACCAATGATCTGGACTATGAAACCATCATGTGGTTGGAAAATTTTTTAGCCAACTATGACAACACGGTTATTGTTGTATCTCACGACCGCCACTTCCTTGATGCAGTTTGTACCCATATCTCTGATATTGACTTTGGAAAGATCAACCACTATTCTGGCAATTATACTTTTTGGTATGAATCCAGTCAGCTAGCCGCAAGACAAAGAGCCCAACAAAACAAAAAGGCAGAGGAGAAGAAGAAGGAGCTGCAAGAATTTATTGCTCGATTTTCGGCCAATGTGGCCAAATCAAAACAGGCTACTTCACGAAAAAAGATGATCGATAAATTGAACATCGAAGAGATTCGCCCCTCTAGTCGCCGATATCCAGGAATTATTTTTGAACAGGAGCGCGAAGCTGGTGATCAGATTTTGAATGTTGAGGACTTGTCCTACAGTATTGATGGTCAAAAACTTTTTGATCAAGTTCATTTTAACATGGCAAGGGGTGATAAAGCCATTGTCTATTCCAAAGACTCTCGAGCAGTAAGTGCATTTTACGAAGTCATCAATGGAAAGCTAAAAGCAGATAGCGGAAAGTACGAGTGGGGAATTACAACCGTTCAGGCCTATTTGCCCTTGGACCACGAGGCGTTTTTTAGTTCCGATCTATCTCTTGTAGACTGGCTCCGTCAGTGGTCCAAGACAGAAGAAGAACGGGAAGAGGTTTTCATCCGTGGATTTTTGGGTAAAATGTTGTTCAGTGGTGACCAGGCTTTAAAAGCATCCAATGTCCTTTCGGGAGGAGAAAAAGTTAGGTGCATGCTCTCCAAAATGATGATGATTAGGGCCAACGTCTTGATGTTGGATGAACCCACCAACCATTTAGATTTAGAATCGATTACTGCCATCAATAATTCATTAAAAAACTTTAAAGGAACGGTTCTTTGCACTACACACGACCACGCTTTTGCCCAAACTGTTGGCAATCGAATTTTGGAATTGACCCCTAATGGAATTATAGATCGATACAGTAACTTTGATGATTATATGGGGGATCCCAAGATCAAAGAATTAAGAAATAAAATGTACGCCTAAGATTTCCGAAATACAATGACTGAAGTGGCGTTGATCTTAATCAGAAGTTGTGATGTAAACTCAGTTGCAGTTGGTTTTTTCCAAAACTATTCGAGGTTTGACGCATCATTCCAAACTGCATTTTTAACCCTTTTCTAAAAACATAGCCCAGAGCTCCATACAATCGATTTCGATCAAAAAAGGGAACTGTTTTTCCATTTCCTATTTTTCGTTCCCCATTGATAAACAGCTCATTATAAAATGATAAATAAATGGTTTTGGGTTCTATGACCAAAGTGTTTAGGGGGATGTTGATGAATAAGTTGTAGCGGTAACGGGTTCTAAAATCTTGATTTTCCACAAATCGCATTTCGTAACGAAAGCGCTGTAAGGAAAAAATACGTTGGCCCAGTTTTACAGGGAATGAGGTTTCTTGATAGAATCGATTTTCAGCGATGCTTTCGTTACTATCTCCCTGTGTACCGGTGCTTATATAGGCATAGCCTAAGGTGAGTTTTAAAGGACTTTCTTTGGGCATATAGGTGATGCCTCCGCGAAGCAGCAATTGCTGTAAATCACCAAGGATATTAAAATTTCGGTGTTGTATGTCTCCTTGAATCCCCCAAAGGCTATCCTTTTTAAATTGTGTGCTTAATATATACATGTACCAAGCTCCCATCTCATCAGGATCAGTCTGTGCTTTTGTTAAGTTCGGCACATTCAAAAATAGTAAAACCAAAAAGGGGAGCAAATATTTTTTCATAAGCGCAAATTTAAAGAATAAGGGTAAAATTATAGCTGAAGATTATTAAAAACCTTCAGGGCTTTTTCTCTTTCATCTTGATGAACCCATACACTTTGCTCTGATGATAAAATTCCAAATCCAGCCAATCGAGCTGATTCCGAAGGGTTTTTAACAATTGGAACGATGCCCTCTAATTCTAGAGCGTCAACAAGCGTCATGACAGCAATAGGGGTGCCTCGGTAAAGTTTTACAAATTCATGGGGCATAAAATGGTTAAGTTTTGTCGTAACGATTATTCCAAATCGCAGGATTGAAGTTTTTTCCCAATGCAAAACCATAGAACAACACGATGGAGGCTATGGCTTTGAACATAAAGAAAAACAACATCCAAAACGTTGAAGATGAGGGGGTTTTAGTAAAAATTTGATATGGAGTAATTAAAGTCGCCAAAAAACTGACCACTAAAACGGCTAATAAAAGATTCCAAATGTTTTTAAAAGGCCAGGCCCATGCTTTGCGAAAAAAAGACATATCGTCTCCCCACTTATGAATCAGATAAAAATAATCGTTGCCCAGCGGGACGAAAAGTAGAGGGTCATCTGTTTTTTTTAATCTAAAAAGTACAGAGGGAGCCATGATCTTAAAACCATCAAGAGTAGTACGATGATCTTTTTCCAATTGAGTGATTTTTTGAACGGCTTCTTTAGGTATATTCCCTTTAAAGTACTTGATGTCCAAAAATCTCAAGCGGTAATCAATACAGACCTTCTTGATTTGAACTAAATGGAAAATTTTATCGGTTTCTAATTGATCGAAATCAAACACATTGATCCCATCAGAATTAGGGGAGTAATGATTCAACAAACGATTAAGGTCTACGGGAGATTTCAGTAACGTATTTTTCTCTAAAATCTGGTCTATTTGAGTAGGGGGGAAAATTTTCATCATCAACATCAATCTTTTCTCATTGTAAAATTAGCAATAAAATTATGTTTTAACAATTTTCACTATCAAAAGACTAATTTTTATTATTAACGTAATTTTGCACCCAATTCTTTTTCGAATCTTACACTCAATTTTTCCATTATTTTGTCTATGTGTTTGTCAGTCAAGGTCCTTCTCGAATCTTGAAAATGAAAGCTCACACCATAAGATTTCTTGCCTTTCGGAAGTTTTTCGCCTTGATAAACATCAAATAGAGCAACTGAATGTAGGATGTTTTCCTCTGTGTCTAAGGCTATTTTCTTAATTTGATCAAATTGTACATCCATATCAAGCATCAAAGCAAAATCACGTCTTACTCGCGGGAATTTTGGAATATCCTGATAAATGATTTTATTGCTTCTTACCAATTCAGTCAATAAGTTAAAATCAATTTCTGCAAACAGCACTTCCTGATCGATATCAAATTTGTTGAGGAGTTCTTTTTTGAGAATCCCAAAATTACCCAATACTTTGTCCTGTATTTTGTAACACAACCCTTCTGAAAAAAGATCACTTTTTGAAGCGCTTTCGTTCCAATTTAGTAGTGTCATTTTTCGAAGAACTTGGTTGATGATCCCTTTAAAGTAAAAAAATGAGGAGGGCTGTTCTTCCACGTTCCAATTTTCCAATAATAGCGGACCCGTAAGCACTAAAATAAAGGATTTTTCTTCTTGAAACACCCCCTTAACGTCCCGGTAGGTGTTACCCAATTCAAATAATTTTAAACTTTTGGTTTGGCGATTGAGATTGTAAGCTGTCACTTCCAAGGCACCTGATAGAAGAGACTTTCGCATTTGTGACAATTCTTGGCCCAGTGGGTTGATGATGTTTACGCCTTGGATGGAGCTTATACTTTCCGTCAATTCACCGAAGTCTGGTGAGGTAATGGAGTTATTCATCATTTCATTAAAACCCAAGCTCACTAGCTGGTTGGAGATCCTTTCTGCTATTCGGTGGTCGTCCGAAGAAATAAAGTTGGGGAGGTGGGTGTGAAGTTCGTTTGAAATCGCCACATTGTTGTAGCCATATACCCTTAGAACCTCTTCGATAATGTCAGCAGGTCGGGTAACATCCACACGATAACGCGGAATTTCAATCAACATGCCTTCATCGTTCGAGTGTAAGATTTTAATCTCCAGGCTTATAAATATTTTAGAAATATCATCTTTTGAAATTTCTTGTCCTACGGTCTTGTTGATTTGCTCAAAAGTTATCATGAATTTAGCAGGTTCTGGCAACTCTTCTCTTATTTCATAAAATTCGCCCTCTACAGTTCCTCCCGCCAATTCAACGATAAGATTGGATGCGTATTTTAGCGCATCCAAGGTAATTTCTGGATCAATCCCTCGTTCAAATCTAAAGGAGGCATCTGTGTTCAATCCATGTCTTTTCGCTGATTTTCGAATACTTATAGGATCAAAATAAGCGCTTTCTAAAAAAATACTCGTGGTGCTCTCACTCACTCCCGAGTTTAACCCTCCAAATACACCAGCGATACAAAGTGGTTTTTCATGGTCACATATCATTAAATCTTCTGCATGTAATTTACGTTCTACACCATCTAAAGTGATAAATGGGGTATTGGCCTCCACTGTTTTTACAATGATGCCTTTGTGAATACGATCCAAGTCAAAAGCGTGTAGGGGTTGTCCTAGATCATGCAAAATATAGTTGGTGACATCTACTACATTATTTTTTGGAGTGATGCCAATAGCTTTAAGGCGGTTTTGTAACCAAGTAGGAGAAGGTTTGATATTTAAATTGGTGATGTTTACCCCCATATAACTTGGAGCCAATTCTTTAGACTCAACGGCTACAGTAAATTTTTTTTCAGAGGGGATAATTTTGAAATCATTTGTACCTGGTGAGTGCCATTTGAACTGAAAGCCATTAAATAGACAATAAGCTTTTAAATCACGAGCCACCCCCATATGACTCATGGCATCTGCGCGATTAGGGGTCAGACCAATTTCAAATACCTGATCGGATTCAATTTCAAAAACTTCACTACACGGGGTACCGTTCTCTAAATCATGGTCCAAAACCATAATGCCGTCGTGGGATGCGCCCAAGCCCAACTCATCTTCAGCACATATCATTCCTTGACTTTCCTCCCCTCGTATCTTACTTTTTTTGATCAAAAAGGATTTTCCTTCTTTATCGAACAAATTTGTTCCTAGGGTTGCTACAGCAACTTTTTGTCCCAACGCAACATTGGGAGCACCGCATACAATTTGAACCTTTTCAGTTCCCAGATCAACTTGGGTGACTTTTAAGCGGTCTGCGTTGGGGTGTTGCTCACATTTCAGGACCTCGCCAACAACGACGCCATGAAGTCCTCCCTTGACCGATTCGAAGGGGGTAATCCCCTCCACCTCCAATCCTAGGTTGGTTAAGATTTCCGAAACTTGATCATGGGGAAGGTCTGTTTTAAGAAACTGTTTGATCCAGTTGTAAGATATTTTCATTGAGAGTAGGAGACTTTTAAAGTACTTGGCAAAGATAACAATCTATGGTTAAGGTTGTTTTTTAACTGATGTAATTCCATATGTTTTTATAAGCTTTCATCTTGGCCAATGTTTGTCTAAGCATGGTATTTTCTTTATTGACCAATTGGGGGTCTTTACGCAAGACCATTTGCGCATCACTACGGGCCGTTTTAAGCCACTGGTTGTCTTTTATAATGTCTGCTATCTTGAGTTGTAAAACGCCGCTTTGTTGTGTTCCCATCAAATCACCAGGGCCTCTTAATTTTAAATCGACCTCTGCAATTTTAAATCCATCGTTGGTAGCAGTCATGGTTTCCAATCGTGTATTGGCCTCTGAGCTCAGTTTGTGACTGCTCATCAGGATACAGTAGCTTTGGTCATTGCCCCGACCCACGCGACCGCGTAATTGATGCAATTGAGACAATCCAAAGCGCTCAGCACTTTCTATTAGCATTACAGAGGCATTGGGTACATTGACGCCCACCTCAATCACTGTGGTAGCGACCATGATTTGGGTTTGTTTTTTTAGGAAGCGTTCCATCTCATAGTCTTTGTCATTGGCGGGCATTTGACCGTGGACGATACTGATTTGATATCGTGGAGGAGGAAAAGCCCTGGATACGCTTTCATAACCGTCCATCAGGTCTTTGTAATCCATTTTTTCCGATTCTTTGATCAGTGGATATACAATGTAAACCTGTCGTCCTTTTTGGATTTCATCGGCGATGAATTTGAAAACTTTCAGTCGGTTGCTGTCATATCGATGGATGGTCTTCACTTTTTTCCTCCCGGGAGGCAATTCATCGATGACCGAAATATCTAAATCTCCATAGACGCTCATGGCTAGGGTCCGGGGGATGGGTGTAGCCGTCATGACCAGCACATGAGGTGGAATGCTGTTTTTTCTCCACAGCTTGGCCCTTTGTGCCACTCCAAAGCGGTGTTGTTCATCTACCACGGCCAAACCTAAATTTTTGAATTGTACTTTGTCTTCAATAACAGCATGGGTGCCGATCAAAATATTTAAGTCCCCTGATTCCAATTGCTCAGCCAATTGAGCCCTTTCTGCTTTTTTAGAGCTACCGGTCAATAGGCCAATGTGAATTGTGGAGTCACCCATCATACTTTTTAGGGATGCAAAATGCTGTTTGGCCAATATCTCTGTGGGAGCCATTAAACAGGACTGGAAGCCGTTGTCTGCTGCGATCAGCATGACCATCAGAGCCACAACGGTTTTTCCGGAACCTACATCCCCCTGAAGTAAGCGGTTCATTTGCTGGCCGTTACCAATATCTTTCCGAATTTCACGGATGACTCTTTTTTGGGCTTCTGTCAATTCAAAAGGGAGGTTTTTATTAAAGAAAGTATTGAAATGATCCCCCACTTTTTCGAAAATAAATCCTTTGATTTTTTGCTTACGTTGAAGATTTTTCATCAACAATTGCAATTGAATAAAGAACAATTCCTCATATTTCAATCGATTCAGAGCCGCAGTAAGGGTATTTTGATCTTTAGGAAAATGAATGTTCATTAGTGCGGTGTTTTTGTCAATCAACTGATATGGGTTTCGAATATATTCGGGTAGTGTCTCAGCGAAAGGAATTTGGATTGAACTCAGCAGTTCACCCATCATTTTAATAATAACCCGCTGTGAAATGCCCTTGGCAAGGAGTTTTTCTGTACTGGGATAAACCGATTGCAGGGCTTTGGAAAAGCCTTTGTCAAAGCTTTCCAGGGTTTCCATTTCAGGATGTGGCATGTTGGGACGATTGCCATACCAATTGAGCCGGCCAAAAATCACATAGTCAACATTCAACTTTAAACCTTCGATGATCCATTGGTAACCCCTAAACCAAACCAATTCCATTTGATTTTCCCCATCGGTAAAAGTCGCCACCATACGTTTGCCCCTTTTTTGACGGATCAGGTCAACTTTAATAATTTGCCCTTTGATTTGAACTTCGGAGGCATTTAAAGGGAGGTCTTTGATTTTATAGAAAGTGGAACGATCGATATAGCGATGGGGGAAAAGATGCAGTAGATCCTGAAAGGTATGCAGATTCAATTCCTGTTTCAAAAGGTTGGCACGATTAGGACCAACGCCTTTTAGATATTCTATTGGGGTTTGAAGTACATCCATATTACTACTAAAATAATTGATTTCAACAGGATTGATTTGAAATGTTTAAAACTTCCATTAATTTGGGATAAATAAATTTCCTATGAGAGCATTGGTCATTTCGGGAGGTGGAAGCAAAGGTGCTTTTGCAGGGGGTGTGGCAGAACATTTGATCCGAAAGCAGGGTAAAAAATACGACTTGTTTCTTGGTTCATCAACGGGAAGTCTGCTGGTGAGCCACCTAGCATTAAATAAAATTGATAAAATCAAAAGGGGTTTTACGGCGGTAACCCAAAAAAGTATTTTTGACAATTGTCCTTTTACCATTAAATCAGTTGGAGGCGTTCAAGCCATTGGTATTCATCATTTTAATGTTTTAAAAAATTTTTTTAAAGGCAGGAAAACTTTTGGAGAAAGCAACCATTTGAGGCAGTTGATTCTCAACGAAATTACCCCCGAAGAATTTGAGGCCTTAAAAATTAGCGGTAAGGAAGTAGTGATCACTGTTTCTAATTTATCAACCAACAAGGTAGAGTATAAAAAAATGAGTGAATGCAGTTATCAGGATTATGTGGATTGGATATGGATTTCTTGTAATTATGTCCCCTTTATGACCTTGGCCAACAAGAATGGTTGTGAGTATGGTGATGGAGGCTTGGGTACCATTATTCCCATTGAGGAGGCATTGCGATGTGGGGCTACAGCAATTGATGCTATATTATTGGACACTGAGTTTCCTCAACTGAATCGCATGCCTTCCAGAAACCCTTTTGACGCTTTGAGTACCATCTTTGAGTTTATGGCTGACCGGATTGGATACCAAAATGTGAAAATCGGAAAACTGATGGCCGAGGATTACAATGCCAAAGTCAATTTATTCTACACTCCAACGGTATTGACAACAAATTCATTGATTTTCGACAAAAAGAAAATGGAGGCCTGGTGGCAAGCAGGCTTTGAATTTGCCACAGAAAAATTAAAAAAACAAAGCCCTTTATTTTGAAAAAAAAGGCTTTGTTTTGAAAAAAAGGAAGATGGGTAAACTAGTCTTTAAAATCTATATTTTTTTCATATTCTTTTTTTATACTCTCATAATCTGTACAGGAGATGTGTTTTCCTTCATACGTTCGATTAAATTCTCTGATGGGTTCTCTTAGAGGATCCTCAAAAAAATTTTAACCACTCGAAAGTTGATTGAGTAATTGGGTTTTAAATCCTTTAATTTATTATTATCCACTAGAAAATTTATTTTTCTCAGTGCACCTGAACTTTCTTCAACTACCTTGTTGATGTTTTTTGACCCACATAATAAGCAAAGGTTTCTGCTATATCCTCTGCAATATTCTGCTCTGCATAACCGGTTACAAAATTAGGTTCATTGAATTTTTTTTCGTTCAAATAAAATTGGTTGTTGAATTGATTTAGTATGGACTCATTATGAAAACACCCTTCATCGAGGTATAAATTTGTGCAACTTTCCGAACCCATAGCAGTGATGTCAATTTCATTTTTTTTGTTCAACGTCAAAATATGGCCGAATTCGTGAACCATCACATAACCAAGAGTCCCCTCAGTGGTAAAGTCCGTTTCTAAAAGTTCTTCTGTCTAAAAATTAAATGTTTCATAGCTATGTATCAAATTTAAGCCCATTTCCCATTTATCTGTTCCATCCATTGCAAGGTTATAAACATATCCACCCCAGATCCCTCTACCGTAAACCAACACCAATGAGTTGATGGTGATTCCACCAACATTAGAAAGGGTTTTAATATCCTTAATTAGTTTTTCTTCGGGCCCATTATCAATTCATTGTTTTAAACGTTTATTTAATTTGATTTCCTTGTTGAGCCCTACTAAATTGTAATTGTTTTTGTTATCAAGCTCATAGGTCAATCCCATAGAAGCCACCTTGCCAACCTCGTTATCAAATACGATCATTTTAGTTGGGGTAATCTCTCCTAATATTTTAAAAACACCATCTGTTTTAGGGGTAATCTTCATTGTGAATTCCTCATCAACTTCAAGTTTGTCATCATCGATGGTGGAAACCCTGATTTTTATGTTTTTTGACCTTTTAGGAATGATTAGACGGTTGGGTCTGACCCGTTTCCAGGTCACTCCAAAATCCGTACTGTATTGATAATAATCATGGAAATCATCCAGATTGATATAAAGTCCCGTTTCAAGGTCTCTATCAATTTCAACTGTTAGCGGTAAGTCTTCGGATAGTTCTTCAGTCAAATTAATGTTCATGGTAAGAAATTTACCTTCCTCAGCTCCAATAAGCGAATTGTCCGAGGATATGGTGGAAGTAAGATTGACGAATTCACTTTTTTGACATCCAATCATTATAATTGAAAGGGTGATGAACCAGAAAAGTGTTTGGGTTTTAGTTGTTTTTCTCATAAAATTTGGGTTTTGGATTAATTTAAATTAAAAAGATTTTAATTTTTTATTATGAAAGTCATCCGCCCATTTGATTAGTTTTTGAATGGGCTCAGGAGCGGATTGTCTTCCAGTTAAATTTATCAGGACATTCCCATAGGAGATGCTTATTTTAGGAAAGTCTCTTATCAATGGGTTGCCATATTGTTTTTTTGCATTTGAAAAGTCGATCAATGAAAGGATTTCATCAAGCTCATCCTTATCCTTTCGGCTTAGTTTTCCTTGTTTAGTGGTTTTATTAATGAGATGTGTTAAAACAAAACGACCGTTAGATTCCATTTTGAGGGAATAAACAGGGGAATTACCCAAACATATTCCTGATTCAATCAACAGAACCTGATTTGTCCAAGTAGATTAGCAATGCTGCGTGATCAAAAAAATAAAGAAAATAAAAAACTTCATAGTAATCATTTGGGACAACAAATTTAGAATGATCAAATGCTAAAAACAATACAAAGGCAGGTTAAAAGAATAAAGCGTAGGATGTTAAAATTAACATTTTGATGAGAGATTCAGGTGGAGCCAACTTTCCAACTTAAATTTGTTTTTACAAATAGAAATCGATTTCTATCATTAAAAAACCGCAAAGCTGTGGATAACTATAGGCCTGATGCCTTCTTTGGATTTGATTATTGCTTTAATTTTAATATGTGAACAATATACCCACAGATTACCTAAAAGAACTCAACGAGACCCAACTGGAACCGGTATTGCACAAGGAAGGTCCATTGATGGTAATTGCCGGTGCAGGGTCTGGAAAGACCCGAGTACTGACCTATCGTATTGCTCATTTGATGCAACAAGGGGTAGATGCTTTTTCAATTTTAGCTCTTACTTTTACCAACAAGGCTTCAAGGGAAATGAAAGCGCGCATCGCTCAATTGGTAGGAGAGGGGGAAGCCAAGAACTTATGGATGGGAACCTTTCACTCTGTTTTTGCTCGAATCCTTCGTCAGGAAGCGGATAAATTGGGTTTTCCGAGAGACTTTACCATTTATGACACCCAAGACAGCAATCGTTTGATTGCTTCTATTATTAAAGAAATGGGGCTGGACAAGGACATCTACAAGTTCAAGCAGATACGAAATCGTATTTCCTCGTTTAAAAACAGTTTGATTACCGTCAAAGCGTATTATGGTGATCCCGAATTACAAGAAGCCGATGCCATGTCAAGAAGGCCCAAATTGGGAGAAATATACAAGGAATATACCGATCGCTGCTTTAAAGCTGGAGCCATGGATTTTGATGATCTTTTATTGAAAACCAATGAATTGTTGAACATGCATCCTCAGGTATTGGCCAAATATCAAGACCGTTTCCGCTATATTTTAGTGGATGAGTATCAAGACACCAATCACTCCCAGTATTTGATTGTCAGGGCCTTGTCCGATAAATTTCAAAACATCTGTGTGGTAGGGGACGATGCCCAAAGTATTTATGGATTTCGTGGGGCAAACATCAATAACATTTTAAATTTTCAAAAAGATTACCTCGATGTAAAGTTGTATCGATTAGAGCAAAACTACCGTTCGACAAAAAATATTGTCAATGCTGCCAATTCGATCATCAGTCACAACAAAAATAAGATCGAAAAGGTGGTGTGGACTTCCAACGGCGAGGGTAGTAAAATCAAAGTGCAAAGATGCTCAAACGATGCGGATGAGGGCAGAGAAGTGGCTGCTCAGATCTTTGAGCTTAAAATGCAAGAACAACGTCAAAACAAAGAATTTGTCATTCTCTATCGCACCAATGCTCAGTCAAGAGCCATAGAAGACGCGTTGAGGAAACGTGACATTCCCTATCGTATTTACGGCGGTTTGTCTTTTTATCAAAGAAAAGAGATAAAAGACCTCTTGGCCTATTTACGACTGATTGTGAACCATAAAGATGAGGAAAGCCTTAAAAGAGTGATCAATTATCCTGCGCGAGGCATCGGCCAAGCCACTTTGGACAAATTGATCATTGGAGCAAAGAACAACGGTCTTTCTCTTTTTGAAACCCTTCAAAAAGCAATGGATCTTAATTTGTCCCTTAATTCTGGAACCCTTAAAAAGTTAGAGGAATTTGTCAATTTTATTTTAAGTCTTCAAATAGAAAACCAAAAGTCCAATGCTTTCGAAATTGCTGAATTGGTGACCCAAAAAAGTGGGTTGGTTATGGAATTGAAAAAAGATGGAACACCAGAGGGGGTTTCCAAGGTGGAAAACATTGAGGAGTTGCTCAATGGTATTCGTGATTTTGTAGAGGGGCAAATAGAATTGGCCGACGCGAGCGGGAGTTTATCAGAGTTTTTGGAAGATGTAGCGTTGGCCACAGATTTCGATAATCAAAAAGATGAGGATATTGATTGTGTTTACTTAATGACCATTCATCTTTCCAAGGGACTAGAGTTTCCTGTAGTCTTTATTGTGGGCTTGGAGGAAGATCTTTTTCCATCTGCATTGAGTCTCAACACCAGAAGCGAGTTGGAGGAGGAGCGGAGGCTTTTTTATGTAGCCCTAACCCGTGCAGAGCAAAGAGCAATTCTTACTTATACGCTTTCCCGCTATCGCTGGGGTAAACTGGTAGATGCTGAACCCAGTCGATTTATTGATGAAATGGATGATCAATACATAGATTATGCTATCCCCAAAGAGGAATATGTTTTTAAACCCATGATCAACAAGGGCATCTTTGGAGGTTTTGAACCTCCCCAATCTCAATTTAAAGAAAGAGTTTCTAAGGATAGGGTGAATACTACTCCGAGTCAGAATCAAATGGGGAAACTCAGAAAAATCAATGCAGTTGACAATGCATCAACACCAAACATTTCTTCAGGATTAACCGATTTGGAGGAGGGGATGACCGTCGAACATGCTCGTTTTGGATATGGTAAAGTCATATCCGTTGAGGGTAAAGCCAATGATAAAAAAGCACTTATCGATTTTAGAGGAGTTGGACAAAAACATCTTTTGTTACGATTCGCAAAGCTAAAAATCAAAAATTAATGTGTAAACTCTTAAAATTCTACCAATCCAAGCCCAATCTAAAACACATAAGAAAAGCGGCCAAGGTGTTGGAGGAAGGAGGACTTATTATTTACCCTACCGATACTGTTTACGCTCTCGGATGTTTGAGTAATAACATCAAAGGACTAAAGCGTTTATCTCATATTAAAAATGTGAAATTAGACAAAGCCCCTTTTAGTTTTTTTATGAGAGATTTTAATGATTTGTCCAAACATGTTAAACCCTTGGACAACGCCACATTCAAACTTTTAAAACGATGTTTACCAGGGCCCTATACTTTTATTCTACCCTGTTTAAAGCTCCCAAAGCCTTTTGAAAAAAGAAAATCAATTGGCATTCGGATGGCCGATCATCCCATTTTGTTGTCTTTGATGGATTTTCTCAACGCTCCCTTGATCACTACTTCTCTCCACGATGAAGATGAAATACTGGAATACAGTACTGATCCAGATTTAATATTTGAGCGTTGGGAAAATCATATTGATCTGATGTTGGACGATGGTTATGGTGGGAATATTCCTTCAACAGTAATTGACCTTTGCGAATATTCCCCTGTTGTTATTCGGGAAGGAAAAGGAAACCTGAATATTTTGTAAAAAAAAACACCCGCTTTTGGCGGGTGTTTTTCAATAAACGAATCTAATCGATTGTTTATTTCATTCCTTGCTGGATCAGGTCGTAGAACTGATATAGATTTGGAAGGACAAAAA
>Ga0181553_10000563_pt1 | contig 32275 bp, 41 predicted proteins | sample 011ome_17_FD_133753 | JGI IMG/M metagenome (GOLD analysis project Ga0181553, IMG submission 133753) | Coastal salt marsh microbial communities from the Groves Creek Marsh, Skidaway Island, Georgia - 011502XT metaG (megahit assembly) | ecosystem: Environmental > Aquatic > Marine > Intertidal...
CAAATGTGGAAGTCATCAATGGTCTCATTTCTGACGAAGAGATGGATAAGATACACAGGCTCTCAGACTGTTACGTGAGCTTTTCGAGTTCTGAAGGCGTCGGTATGGGTGCCGTAGAAGCGGCCATGCACGATAAACCTGTGATCATTACGGATTACGGGGGTGCACCTGAATATGTAAAAACACCGTACACGATCGATTGTGAACTTCAAGAGTTGCAGAATGACGACTTCTTGTTTAAGAAAGGTATGCAGTGGGGCAAACCAAACAAAGAACAACTCTTGGAATTCATGAATGATGCGTACGAAAAACGCTTGAGATACATGGATCACTCACACACGAAACAATTGGTTGGTAAAGAACACGTCTCACAACAATTCATCGATGATGTAATTGGTAAGGAGAACGATGAGCCCCGTGAGAATAGCACCTGAGGCGATGGCACCCTTTTGAGCGATCAACATGGAGACGATGTCATCAATGAACCCAATGTTTGTGGGCTTCTTGACGTTTTCGGGAATAATCTTAGCTATGGCGACATACAAGGCCATCGATATTACAACTGGACGTAACGTCTCTTGATCTAACATTTATAGTAAACTAATATTTTATCTTTGGTTGATGTTTCTTACAGAAACCACCACACACAGCCTTAAATCCACACGGCTTGCCAGCCAGAGTCACTGCTTGACAAGTGTGTACTGTGTGTCGCTTTTCTACAATCTTTTCAGGGGCTTTTTCTATGACCTGGATAACTCGAGTCTGTTTATCTTTTCTGAGTTGTGCGTATTTCTGTTTCATCTTCCAAGTCGCATTCGCGAGTTTCTTACATCTATCGGTTGGTGAATCCACTCGGTGCATGCGCATGGCGTCGGAGAGGCACTGTTCGTAAGACATCTTTAGAATGTTGTAATTACAAGGGTGGCTCTGTGTGACTTAGGTAATTTATTAATATATTTTTATGATTTACACGCTTAAAAATTACACAACATAAATCTATAAGATGCAAAATGCAGTGTATAACTGCGATTGCCTAGATGGTTTAAATAAGCTCATTTCAGAGAACGTTGAAATAGAATTAACTGTGACGTCTCCCCCATATTTCAATGTAAAAGATTACGTAGTTTATGATAACTATAAGAAATATTTGGATTTTTTGAAAGAAGTGTTCACAAAAATAATGCACATAACCAAACCAGGTAGATTGTGTGCGGTCAACATTAGCAATATCCTCATAACACGCGAAAATCGTAATAGCGAAAGTAGAAGAATTCCTCTATCGTTTCACTTTGTATCACTCATGGAAGAAATTGGCTGGGATTTTTTAGAGGATATCGTGTGGGTGAAACCAGAGGGTGCCGCTAAAAACAGAAACGGTGGGTTTTTTCAACACAGACAGCCCGTTGCATACAAACCTAACGTAGTTAACGAATACGTGTTCGTGTTTAAGAAACCAAGTGGATTTTTAATAGATAAGGTTGTGAGAAGTTACGATAGTCTAGTATCCGAAAACAGTCGGGTAGAAGGGGAATACGAAAGAAGTAATGTGTGGAAAATAAACCCAAAGACCAATTCTAAACACCCTGCACCATATCCAATTGAATTGACGGACAAACTCATAAGCTATTATTCATTTGTGGGTGACACTGTATTGGATCCATTTTTTGGTTCAGGTACAACTGGATTATCTTGTAAAAAACTAAACAGAAACTGTATAGGTTTTGAAATTCACAGCAAATACATAGACATGTATATGAAAAGTGTAAAAAAGATAACACCTAACCGTATCAATAGCGAACTTAAACTAAAACCGGGTGATTTTGAAAATTTAACGGCAGAGGAATGTACAAAAAAACTAAACAAGATTTCTAAAAAAGTTTTGTATGACATACTAAAATCCACGTATGATAATACGGCTAAAAAAACCATGCCTAAAAATGACATAGTAAATACCTTAAAATCTTACTTGCGGACAGACTTAGACACAAAGTCTCCTTGAGACTTACCTTTTCTCCCGTGACACATTCTACATATGGTGATGACATTCTCCGGTGTATTGTCAAACAGTACACCAGAACCGTTCACGTGGTCCATATCTAGAAGGTGGTGGATATCGTAGTCTCGCCAATCATCCGCGTTTAGGTTCAAGCAACACCTGAAACCCAAACGTCCATCCACGTTCTCACAGAATGACTTTTTGTGCCACGTAACACCAGTGAGTGTCTTGCGTTTACCACGTGCGTTTTGACACCTAGAACACTCCGTTCTAACCGACGGGATACCAGATGCTTTCCAATCTCTCGTAGCACATGGTCGTGTACACCCAATGTTTATGCATGTGGGCCACGATCTCAAATTTTTCTTTTCCCAATCGATAATACGGGGTAGAATAGAACCTCTCCCCATGTTTATTACTACATATTGGTAAGAATTTCATCACTTAGGTTCAAATCAAAGACCCCTACCTTTGTTTTCAGAAAACAGCTTAAGTGAGAGCCTCGTTTATTAAAAATCAAGTAAAATGAGTGAAAGCATCCAAAAGCTTACCCACGTGGAGCACATCTTAAAGAGACCGGACTCGTATGTTGGTCCTGTTGCTCGCGTTGGTGAACAGTATTGGGTCAAAGAGGGTGATGGATTCGAAAAGAAAACCGTCATCTACGCACCCGCGCTTCTCAAGATTTTTGACGAAATTCTTGTCAACGCCATCGATCGTAATTCACTCTATCCAAAACAGGTAACGTCCATCTCCGTCAACATCGACCGCGAGAAAGGTGAAATCAGTGTTGAGAACAACGGACCTCTCGGGGGTATCGCGGTCAAAGAACACGAAAAGGAGAAGATTTGGAATCCAGAACTCACGTTCGGACATCTTCTCACGAGTACCAACTACGACGATTCGCAACAGCGTGTTGTCGGTGGTAGAAACGGGTACGGTGCGAAGCTCACGAATGTGTATTCGAGCAAATTCTCCATCAAAATCAAGGATTCCGAAAACAAGACGACGTACACACAAGAGTGGACGGATAACATGAAGACGTGTGGAAAGCCGAAGATGCGTAGCTACTCAGGGGCGACCTCTAGTGTTTGTGTCACGTTCACACCAGACTGGTCTCGGTTTGGTATGAAAGAGATGGACGAACACATCTTCAAAATCTTTGAGAAGCGTGTCTATGATGCGAACATCTGTACCACAACAGGATGTAAAGTCAAGTTTCAAGGCGAAACGCTTCCAAACACCGCATTCAATGAATACGCCAAGATGCACACAAAATCTGACGAAGTTTGTTTGTTTACGTCGGATAGATGGTCCGTGTGTGTCGCGCCATCCGAAGATGGATTCGAACAAGTCTCTTTCGTCAATGGTATCTGTACCACAAAAGGTGGGAGTCACGTAGACCACGTGGCGGGCATACTCGCGTCCAACATCATCGAGGATATGGCCAAGAAGATCAAGCTCAAACCCCAACAAGTGAAGAACGCATTCATGGTATTTGTGAAAGCCACACTCGTGAATCCAACCTTCAGTAGTCAGGTCAAGTCGGAGTGTACTCTCAAGCCACAGGAATTTGGGAGCAAATTCGAGCCCACGAAGAAGCTCATCAAAGATATTCTTAAGACGAGCGTTCAATCAGAACTCATGGCGCTCTCCAAATTCAAAGAGATGAAAGAACTTCAAAAGTCCGATGGCGCGCGAAAGTCTAAAATCACTGGTATCCCAAAGTTGGATGACGCAAACAAGGCTGGGACGCAACAATCTGGAAAGTGTACGCTCATCATCACGGAGGGGGATTCTGCGAAATCTCTCGCGGTCGCGGGTCTTTCTGTGGTTGGTCGCGACTATTACGGGGTATTTCCCCTTCGTGGAAAGTGTAAGAACGTGAGAGATGCGTCCGTGAAACAGCTCACCGAGAACAAAGAGTTCAGCGACCTCAAGAAGATTTTGGGTCTTCAACAGGGCAAGGTGTATACCTCGCTCAGTGAACTTCGCTACGGTCGTCTCATGATCATGACAGATGCAGACACAGATGGAAGTCACATCAAGGGTCTTGTACTCAACATGATTCATTACTTTTGGCCGAGTTTACTCGACCTAAATTTCGTGGTGAGCATGGTCACGCCTATAATCAAGGCAACCAAAGGTTCACAAACCATGTCGTTCTACACAGATTCCATGTTTAGAATGTGGTATGGAAATGGGAGACCCGGATGGAAGATCAAATACTATAAGGGTCTGGGTACCTCCACATCTGCAGAGGCTCGCGAGTATTTCAAGAACATCGAAAAGCTCACGGTCAAGTTTGATACGGATGAGAAGACAGATGACTCTATCATTCTCGCATTCGATAAAACAAGGGCTGATTCTCGTAAGACCTGGCTTCTGGAAAGCACAGAGAAACAGGGTTCTGATCTAGAGATTGCATACGGAAACGTGGATAGAATCAACATCACCGAGTTCGTACACAAGGATCTCGTGAATTTCAGTCTCGCGGACTTGAAGCGTTCAATCGCACACGTGTGTGATGGTCTCAAACCTTCGCAAAGAAAGGTCATGTACTCGTGTTTCAAGAAGAACTTGACCAATGAAATGAAGGTGGCGCAGTTGGCTGCATACGTCGCAGAGACCTCCGCGTACCATCACGGTGAGGTGTCTCTCGCAGACACGATCGTAAAATTAGCACATAATTTTACTGGTTCGAACAACATCAATCTTCTCGAGCCGTGTGGTCAATTCGGTACGAGACTCATGGGAGGTAAGGATGCGAGTCAAACGAGGTACATCTTCACAAAACTCACGAAGGATGCGAGAAAGCTCTTTGACGCAAAGGATGACGCCGTATTGAAATACCTCGATGACGATGGTAAGCCTATCGAACCGGAGTACTACGTTCCAATTTTACCCACCGTGTTAGTCAACGGCACGGAGGGTATCGGTACGGGATTCAGCTGTTACGTACCACCTTTTAATCCAAAGGATATCTGTGAAAACATAAAACGAGCTATTTCCAATCAACCGCTCAAGGAAATGAAGCCTTGGTTCAACAACTTCAAAGGTAGGGTGTTTAAAAACACTGATGGGTTTTGGGTCACAGAAGGTCTTTGGTCTACCACGAGCACTGGAAACAAGATCAAGATCACAGAGCTTCCACCGGGTCGTTGGACCCAAGATTACAAAGAGTACCTCGATGGTCTCGTCGACAAGAAGGTCATTGCGAGTTTCGTGAATAACAGTACCACTGAAGACGTGGACTTTACCATCACTGGATACACAGGCAAAGACATCATCAAGGATTTTAAGCTTCAAAAGTCGTTCCACGTGAGTAACATGCACCTGTTCCACCCGACAAAGGGAATCAAAAAGTACGCGAGTCCAGAAGAGATTTTGGTTGACTTCCTGGAGATTCGAATGGATACATACAAGAAACGCAAGGAACACCTCTTGCAGGTTCTCAAAGAGAAGACTAAGAAGCTTGAAAACATGTCTCGATTTGTAGACGCAGTCATCAACGAAAAGATTGTGGTCTTCAAGCGTAAGAAGGCTGAACTTGAAACTGAGATTTCGAAGACGTTTGATAAGATAGACGACTCGTACGATTATTTGCTCAATATCAAGACATACCAATACACGAAAGAAGCAGTGCAGACACTCAATGAAGAGACTCACAAAACAAAGAAGGAACTCGAAGACTTGAATGCGACGAGTCACCTCGACATGTGGAAAATGGATTTAAAAATATATAAGCAATAAGTAGTATGTGCGATAGATCTGGTCCAGATACCGGTGCTGCACTTTGCCTGTCTGCCATAGGTCAACAGGACACATACCTATTAGGTGGTGAATCACCCTTTAAGTATGAAGAGAAGAGACACTCCAACTTTAGGAAATTTCATAGAAATTTTAAGGTTAACAAACCGTCAAATGCCGCGAATGGCTGGCCTTTTAATCAATCGATAAAGGTTACACTTAGACCACAAGACATGGGAGACCTATTATGTAATATGTATATAAAGATCAAATTACCCGGATTAAGTTCATCAAATTACAATTATGCCGACCGGGTTGGTAGACACCTCTTTAAGAAGATAACTATGCGTGTAGATGAAACCGTGCTAGAAGTATACAGAGATGACATAGGATTCATCTACGACGAGATGTACTTGGATCAATCTGAAAGCGTGAGTAGAATATACACAGACGGTCGTTTCATTTACAGAGAAACAGTTCTGAGTTCAACATTCAACTTTATAAAGACAGGAAACACATTCGTATACGTACCCATTCCATTCTTCTTTTCTAGAAGCTATGAATCATCCGATTACGAAACAAATGTACACAACAGACCTTATTTTCCGCTGTGTGCCATAAACAAACAAAAGCTTGAATTTGACATAGAGTTCAGACCACAGTCATTCTTTACAGACGAAGTGAGTACACTTACAGTTGATGATTTCGATATAGTCACAGAAGAGATCACACTCACACCAGAAGAACGCTTGTATTACACATCTAATAAATACGAAATGATAACCGATATCTTCAAAACACACCCAAAAGTTGATACAACGCCCGGAGACGAGAAGCTAAAAATTGAACTTACACCCGAAAACAGGGTAAAGACGCTCCACTTCTTTTTCAGAAACAAGTTGTTTGAAGACGAAAGTGTTTCAAGTAATGTGAGTGTTTCTCCACCGAATAGCAGCACATCGGATCAAAAATACCACTATTATCATAACAGATTCAATCTCACGCCTTTCCCGAGTTACGCGAGAGCTTTGGATTCTTTGTCAGATGATATCGCGACAGAAGCAAAGCTATTCATCAACGGACAAGAACTCCCATTCATAAATTACGTGGATTCTCATTATTACAGGTATCTTACACCACTCAATCACAAGTTCCACACCACACCTAGAAATATATACACGTATACTTTCTCGATGAATCCAAGAAATGTAGACCCATCGGGAAGTTTGGATTTCACAAACATAAAAAATAATCGAACTCTCATAGAATTCGTAATGAACCGATACTATGGTACGAGCGAAGAGTTCACGTGTCACATCTACTACACGTGTTATCAAACACTCATATTTGAAAATGGGTACGTAAGCACGAGAGAGCTTCTACCCGTAGAAGGAGAATTACTTACCAAATAAACTATCTTTGTTTTCTTTTATGTATTCTATGACACCGTTTTTGATACACCATTTGATGAAATTGAGTTGAGCCACAGTCGTGCTTATTTCATCAGATGTACCCGGTACATTATAAGATATCTTGTCTGAACGACAGAATGGATCAAATAGCTTTTTGCTGTATCCATCGAGTGTAGACTTATAGGCGCAGTGCACACTAAATATTTTACCATCAATCGTTTTATACATTAGGTTCGTCTTTTTAGAATAATTGGTTATGAACCATTCGAGGTTACGGAGGGAAATACCACCTGTTTTGGTGAGTATCTGCATGAGCGTCTTACCGTTTTCAGGGGTACCATAAAACGCATCTATGGAATTTAACAGAATATCTGATTTCCTCATACTACATCATACTTCTCAAATCTCTAAATTGGTTATTGCTAGATGATTCGCACGCGGGACAGGTAGGACTATACATAGGAGGAAACGTATGATTATGTCTGACAGTCGTAGATATATTAACTGGTTCATGAAGTTTAGGTGTGTTTGCATGTGATAGACAAAAACCATCGTGACTCGCTTTTCGCGTACATGGCTCCCCACCTTTTTTGATACCCATACAATACCCACGTGGATTTGGCATGTCACGCATCAATAGTTTAAGAGGAATATTATAATTGGTCGAGACGTTCTGAACAAACTTTAGTACGCGTTCATGCGTCGCCTTGTCTAAATCTTCTTCATACGCTTTGACCAAATTTTCAGACACCCTCATCTCCTTAATACATTATAGCGCCTAATTTTTAAATGGTAATTCATCGAGAGGTGTCTCTTTCTTTTTCTTTGGTCTTCGCTTTGGTTTAATCTTAGTAAGAAGTTCCCCAAAAATATCTTCCTTTGGATCCTCGAAGAGTGGTTCGAGTAAATCACAGACTGGATTAATGAACTTGTTCATGAAGTAGTATTCGTAATCGATTGGTACGTTGTTTTCCGAGACGTACTTTGGATCTTCGGATTTTTCAAAAGCTTTCGCCTTTGTGTCTTCTGTCTTCACGAGAATGTAAGGCACGCGATCACCCGACTGTGGCTCCGAACCGGGTTGTCTCTCGCGCATTTTACGAACAACTTGGACGTGCGCTTGGTTAATATCTTTGATTCCAGGGCTATTTATGGACACGCTATGCCCCTTAACCTTATAAGAATCCGATAAACTCTGTGAAAGTGTGAGCTTTTCGTTCGGTACATCACCTTCGATAAGTTCGATGGCTCGTTGGAGTGCGAGTGCTTTCGGTGGTTCGGTGTCACTACTTTCAAGTACGACATCCAAGAGTTCCTTACACACTTCTCGCACGTGTGCCGTGTTATCGCGTCTCACGAGTTGAAGACCCTTTACATCAATGTAATCCATATTCATCTTTCCGTCCTTTCCTTGTGTCCACAGCTTTGCGGCGTACCGTTTTTTAGAATAGAGGAAATAGGGCCAATACACCTTTTCGAGTTCCAAATTATTCGGTTTCTTGAAAAGTGTGGTACACTCTTCAGCGGCACGTTCACCAATCTCCCAACTGTACTCAACAGCCTCAATACCTTTACGGTCACCCACATCAAATTCGACCATGACTGAATCGGTGTCACCATACCTCACTTTCGCACCCGGAAAGTTCTTTTCCACATATTCCTTTGTTTCATCAATCATACTCCGACCTTTTGTCGTCACGGTAGAGGCGATGTTTACACACGGAAGCATTCCCTTCGATGCACCAGTGAACCCATACACGGAGTTCATACTGATTTTGTAAGCTAATTGCTTACCGTTATACATGGCTTTGAGTGCACCCTTCGACGCGGCCATATCCTTCTTCGCTTGTTTTCTGAATTGTTTCAATTCAAGTAGAATGCTCGGTAAAAGTGTCGGTACACCCTGTGCGAACTTACACACTCTCTTTGTAGGAGGCTGCCCCTCAACCTTACTCGGCACAGGAATCTCAAATGTTTCGTATTCCACACCAGGTACGTTTTCGTACTTTGGGTCCATCACGAGACTTGAATAACACAAATTGTGTGCCATCATGATTGAAGGATACAGGCCTTCAAAATCTAGCGCCGTAATTGGTTTGTAATATGCACCCTTTTGTGCTTCGAGGACAGTCGCACCTTCATACCCTTGATCCCCCAATTGACCATATTGAATCGTAGGAACCATGAATCCCATCTCCCTCGCCTTCTTTGTTAATTGACTAAACACCTTGATTTGTTGTCCCCGTTCCACGAGATAACACAGGGGTACCCACGTTGCTTTTGCCATTTCCAGAAGGTTAATCAATATACACAGTTTAGACAAAAGTCTATGCGGAAGAAGGGTATCCTTAATACAATACTCAGCAACTTCCCGCAATTTCACGGGGTCACCTTCCTTGTATCTGGCAAACATCTCCTTCGCAGGCATATCAATTTTATTGTCTCCAAGATACAGTTTAGACACGTTATCCAATTTGTATGAATCAAGTTTGTATCCTTTCTTCACCTCGTGGAACAAATCGAAGATGAAACGACCAGGCATACTCACGAGTTTCAAATCGTTATCACCCAAAGCACTTGAAGACAGTTTCTTGAGCTTGAGTTCACAATTGTGGCCTCGTAGTTTACTCAATTGAAAGAATTTTAGGTTACATCTCGTGATGATGGCCCGTTTCATGAGATATTCAAGATCAAAACCAAAGATGTTCCACCCGGTAATGATGTCTACATCTTTTTCATGTAGATATCGCTGAAATGCTTCAAGCATCTCACGCTCCGTATCGAATGATACGATGTTACACCCATCCAGATGAGAATCAGTCTTTTTATAACACAAACAGGTTTTATCATACGGTTCATCGCTTCCAAACTTACACAGGGAAATAGCAATTTGAAAACACGCATCACCTTCTATGTCCGCATCAGGAAATTTACCCGTAGAACTGTTACACTCAATATCCACCGACGCCACTACAAATGGTGCAGTCTCTGGATCATCCACAGGTTTAAGGTTTCTCCAATTTTTACACGTCAAATCAATGTCCGTGTTTGCCACATGACCGGGTTCACAATCGTCACCAGTATCTAACCATCCAGTAGATTGAATACCAGTTCTATGCATGAGTCGCAACACAGGGTCCAGGTTGGATTCATAAATTTTCATTTTTAAGGTTTCATCGGGTAAAGGCCGTCGAAGTCGTCCGCTCACCATGCGACGTGATGCCAGATTTTTACAAAACAGCTGAAGATATGGAAACTTTTCACTGTTTTGAAATCCCCAAACATCCTTACGTTGAATCGTATTTATGCTTGTGAGACACTCAGGGCACGCCCTATCTATCTTGTCATAAATGATCTTCACGCGTTGCGGTGTCACGTTGCGAGGGAGTTTCACGAAAAAGTATGGACTAAAGCTCGTCGTAACACAGACGGACTTACCCTCTTTCGTCTTACCAAAGATGCTGATCAAGTGTTCATCCTCTGTATCCCTGGACTCCCAGGTCAGTGCTTGGAAGACAACCATACTTCGTTATCGACCTAAAATTTTAATATAGTTTATTATTAAATGTCAGCAGCGCTAGTTGAACTAGTCTCAGTCGGAGCTCAGGATGCATACATCACTGGTGATCCACAAGTCAGTTTCTGGCGTCAAAATTACAAGCGCCACACGAACTTTGCTCTCAAGCCAGAGCGCATGGATTACATCGGTACTTTCACCGGTGGTAGCGAAGTTGTCGTCCCAATTCGCTCGAAGGGTGATCTTTTGAGCTACATTTGGATCGAACACCCAAACATTTCTAATGTGTCTATCAACACGGATGGTTTGTTTTCTTCGGACGACACTTCCGTCACCGAATTCAGCCTTCAAGTCGGCGGCCAAGAAATTTGCCGTATAGATTCTTTGTACGTACAAGGCATTCACAATGTTTTGTACCGCGACAACCAAGCGAAGGCCTCGTGTGCCGTCACGACCGCTGAAGTTTCTGATAACGCGAAAGGTGTCAGCGGATCTGCGGGTGATTACTACATGATCCCATTCTTCTTCAGTGAAGACTGGACCAAGTCGCTTCCATTGGTGGCATTGCAATACCACGAAGTTGAATTGCGCATCAAGTGCCGCTCAGGTCTCGGTAATCTTGGTGCTGTTCCAAAGATTTATGGTATGTATGGATACCTAGACACCGACGAGCGTGAATATTTCACCGAGCAAGAACACGAATTGTTGATCACCCAAGTTCAATACCAGCCAGCCAGCAAGACTGACACCTCTATTGACTTGACCTACTTCAACCATCCAGTCAAGGCCCTTCACTTGACGACTTCCAACGTCACCACGGGTGCTTGGACGGATGATTACAGTTTCGATACCGCGTCGCTTTACATCAATGGCCTCGCCTTGTTTGAAAATGCGTCTAACACGTTTCACCACAACGTCGTTCACGAAATGCACACCACTGCACTCGCGCCATCATCTCTCGATGCGCTTCCATTGTTCTCTTGGCCATTCTGTCTCACCATGAACAGATCGCAACCAAGTGGTACGCTCAATTTCTCTCGAATCGACAATGCGAAGTTGACTATCCAAAATCCAAAGTCCGATGCCAGAGAAGGTTTGTACAGAGTGTACGCCGTAAACTACAACGTTTTGCGGGTCAAGAACGGTATGGCTGGTATCGCGTTCTCTAACTAATGCCCAGAAGAACCAAATCCACGTTCGCCTCTTTGCGTCTGCTTTAGTTCTTCTACTTCTTCTATGAGCGGAGTTTCACATCGCTCTAAAATCATTTGAGCAATCCTATTCCCCTTTTTAATGACGAATGGTTCACTCCCGTGATTAAATAGGATCACTTTCAATTCACCAGTAAAATCTGGATCGATGACCCCAGCACCAGTTTGGATGCCGTGCTTCAATGTTAGGCCCGAACGCGGAGCAATTCTGCCGTATACACCAGGTGGTAGTGATGCGCACACACCCGTACTTATGAATGCACGCTCGAGTGGTGGTACTACGATTTCTTCCATACTATATAAATCGTAACCCACCGAACCAGGTGACGTTCGGGTCGGAATGATAGCATCCTGATATAACTTCTTGATTTGAAGACTCATGATGTACATTATAACCAAATCTTTATGTGAATATATGTTAAATGTTGCCGATCATCATAGCACTCGGTGGTCTCGCTATTGCTTATACATTCACAGGAGAGAACCTCGTGTCCTCTGAAGAAGCTAAAAAGATGATAAAGTCTGGAAAAATAAAGAAGGTCATAGACGTAAGAACTACTGTTGAATACAGAATAGGCCACTATCCGCGCGCGCTACACTTGCCCGTAGGAAAAATGAATAAAAAGACGGTTTCTGAACTTCCAAAAAGGGGTTTGCTCGTCTACTGCAACACCGGGCAGAGGGCCAGAGTTGCGGCAGAGAAATTGATTGAATTTGGATTTCAGGACGTGTATTACATAGCTGGTCACTACTCAACTCTCGTGTAAAATGTAAGTATGACACAGTATACAATTGTATACATGGTTGAAACACATGTGCTATATATGTAATTGTATAACATACTCATTGGTATCAAAATACTATTAAACATTAGATGTGCACACACGTATGGTAATGCGTATTTTTTGTTATCTGTACACACTACTACCACAGATAACACGAAATTTATAACCTGTACTATGTCACTCAGAAATGTAAACATAGTAAAAAAGTGTATTATAGCCATGAGTTTAACACACTGCCACGCATTATCATAAAAGTACCTCACGCGTGGGTGTGGGATTATAGTAACCACCGTTTCTATATCTTCTTGACCTTTAGCCAAACACAGAGATTCATCTGGATTTGTCACCAAATACCAGACATCTCGCATATTTAAGTTCCGCGTTTAAACTCTAAGTACATCATAAGATGATAGTGACATTTACAGTGATTGTATTTTTAGTTATATTTCCACTCACACTGATAGGGGTATCAAGAATGTGTCAGCCTCACCCCGAGGACCTTTCTTAACTTCTGAAGAATAGCGTTATCAGGGATAGCCTTCCCGGATTCATACGAATTAATTACACTCACGGGCACACCTATCACATTCGCTAAATCTTTTTGTGTTTTGAAACCCTTAGCTATACGTCCTTGTTGGATTGTCTTCGCCATCGATGCAGACACTTTCTCGTGTGTACCGATTTCCGTTTGATCCAGTTTCTGTTCCTTCGTCACTTCACGATGTGGTCTGACCACTTTCTGAGTCGTGGGTGCAGACTTACCATGAATGACGACAGGTTTCCAATCTTGATGGTCCATTTTTTATTAAGCGTTTCTCGTTTTTAATAATCTTTCGAGGCGTGGCATTTCTTTGTTTGGAAACATCGTGAGTATCATCGCGGATTTAGTTAAATGCACTTGCCCGTGATTCTTCGCGGAGACGACATCTTCTACTCGCACTAAATCTACGGGTACCATAGACATACCATTAGCTTTACTGTGTTTGACAGCGAGCATGGCCGCATCACGTTTGGTTTCGCGGGGAATAACGTCACCTTCGTGACATATGACCACGTGTGATCCGGGCAAGTCTGCGACATGTAACCACCACTCCTTTGGATAACTCGACTCCGTGAGTGCGTCGTTATCTTTGGCATTCTCACCCACCTTGATAGTGATGCCATCGAGTGACGTGTATGTTCGCATAATATATTTAGAAGCTATGTTTTTATATAGGATATGGCTAGGACTACTACGACTACTAGGGAACAAACGTGGAATAGGGGTGACAATTACGTCTTAAAGATGTTTACATGGCACTTATATAAGTCATTACATAATCTTGAATTCTTGGCTATGTATGCGTACATGCGTTTGATAGAAACCAAATTTGTCGTTAAGAAATTGAAAATGAGCGATCTGAAGTTTGTTCAATCTTTGAAAACTTGAGATTCTTCATCTTTTCAATCATGCGTTCAATGTGACGCTCCGCTATGATTATACAGTTTTCAGTCATGATGCGACCGTTGTACTCAATCAAAAGTGGGCCACCGGTACCGACAGTTGTTCTCAAAATATCAAGCATGTTTGTTTAATTTTTAAAATATCCTATGTACGACTTAGGCTCTTTTTCTTAAGCACCTGTGGACCCAAATCCACCTGAACCTCTCGTCGTTTCTTCAATAGATTGAACTTCTCGAACAGCAGGTGTTTCACAGCGTTCCAACACGAGTTGCGCGATTCTGTCTCCTTTTTTGATTTCGAAATCTTTGTCGCCTTGGTTGAAGAGCACGACCTTGACCTCGCCAGTGTAGTCCGGATCGATGACACCCGCACCGACTTGGATACCGTGCTTGACAGCGAGACCTGAACGGGGCGCAACCCGACCATATACATTTACTGGCAAAACAATTGAGATCCCCGTCCCGACAAGATGCCGCGAGTTATGTGATACACAGCAATCCTCGACACTGTATAAATCATATCCAACAGCATGAGTAGAACCCCGAGTCGGAATAATAGCATCTTCGACCAATTTCTTGACGCAAAGTTCGCTCATTTATGTATAGGGGAACGTAATCTTTATCCCTATTTGAAAATACCAAATTTCCTTTTTGAAACAATTCGTTCAACATGTTCGCATGGAATTTCGCGTTCTAGAAATAGCCACAGATTGTGATTTTTACATTTTTCTATTATATGCTGCTTATACTTAGAATGTGGCTTGCATAATTTATTATTTGCGTACTCTCTGTTTAATTTTTCTAAAAGTTCTTCAATTTCTTGTATACTTTTTGTACCGTCTAAGTATTTATAAATCTTAGTCACATTATCTGTAAAAAGATCTCTGTTAAAGTTTGGTGAACGACACTTTGAACTCTTGGATATAAAAGACTTGTATTTTGTCTCATATTTTTTTACCAATTTCAAAACTTCATCCTTTATATCGGAAGATTCTTCCAAGAATATTTCAGGTACATCCACAGCCTTATTTACATTTAAAAAACTTTGATAAACATCATCATTTGTGGCGTTAAATATCACGTCAACGATGCAAACTGCATCCAATGCCTGGACTCGATTCAAAACTTCCCGACGATGGTTTCCATCGTAGCAAACAAGTCCCTCATCTTTGAGTTCAGCAATATGAATAATACGAGGTATGTAACCTCCAGAATTGTAATAGTCACACATTTCTTGAATGCGCTCTTCATCGGGAAGTCTATTTCTAGACCACTTTTTACATAGCGGAGCAACATGTTTAAATTTTACATGATATCCGACATGTGACCCACAGCGATAAATTTCGGTTGCAAAAGATTTAAATACATTTTCCATTTAAAAAATTTAATTATAAAGGGAGTGTAATCTTTATCTCACATGAATATAAGATGTATGCAGTAATACTCCTTTTTATTTTGTGGTTTTTTGGGTATGCAAACAGGTGTCCTTGTGACGGTTCATCTAAATCGTGTTACAGGACAGAATTTTATGGATTTCAATATGGACATCTCTTCTTTTACACACTTCTGGGTGCACTTTATCCGGATAAGTTTTGGTTCTGGATAACACTCGGCATTGCGTGGGAAATATTCGAGTACTGGCTTTCCATGAACCCACAGATAATAAGAAAACTCGGTGGGTGCTTGACAATACACGGAGATAAGGGTCCAATTTGGATGAGACGAGTCTATGGGAAAGAACCAAAACACGAGAATTTCATAGATAGAATGTTTGGAATAAGAAACTCTACCGAACACACGTGGCACTACTCTGTAGGTGAAAACCTAACAAATGTCATTGGGTTCACGATTGGAAAATATTTAAGGACGAGACTCACTGCTTAAACAATGTGGTCCATTCACAACGCGGTCGTTCGCGCATCGTCTGAACCAAGAAATGATTACGATAAACTTAAAAAACGCATCAATCGCATGACCGTCGCGTACGGTGGTGCACTCACGTCCATGTATTTCATCACACAAGGTGCAGAGCAGGGTGTGTCTTCCACGATTGGTGTCGCTACGTCTCTGGCTTACATATCACTCCTCGAAAATCACGTGGATAACATCGAAAGTTCACCGTTTCAAAAACAGTTATTGGCTCCCATTGGAACCGCTGTATTTGAAACTGTGTGGAACAGTGCGCCGTTTGCGTTTGATTTTGATTACGGAGCGACATTCGTCGGGTTTCTCGCGTACAAGGTGGCGCTATTGAGTGTCGTGTACGATGAAGTAAGGAAAATGTTGATATCTGATGATTAAAACGTATTCTACTAGCCCGAGAGCTTCTTAATTTTACCGGTCACGATGTATTCATCGATTTTGCCCGCGATACCTTTACCGATACCAGGCACCTTTTGGGGTCCTTTGGAGATGTCACTGCCGTTCGTGACTTCGAATTGAAGTTTACGGATAGCGTCGGCGGCTTTCTTGTAAGCCTCACTCTTGTGAGTGTTTTTCTCAGAGTTCGCGAGCAATTCCAATTGCTCTGCAATGTTTTCATTCGTAGTGAATGTCTTGGATCTCTTAATTTCACCGGTTTCAAGAAATTCATTTATTTTTCGGACGGTACCCTTTCCGATACCACACATGTGGGAAAGTTCTTCGCCGTTGGTTACCTTGAAATCAAGGTGGTAGATCAGATTGGCAGCTCTTTCGTACACAGCTTTCTTGTATTCATTTTCTTCCTCTTTGGCGAGCTCATCGAAAGCTTCAGTGAGAGGTAAGTTGTAACAGACAAAGAAGTTATCATCAGATTCCGATTCAGGTTCAGATTCAGATTCAGATTCAGGTTCAGATTCCGTTTCATATTCGGAGTCGGAGTCGGATGCAACGGATTCGTCGTCACTCACTTCAGCGTAATGAAGCATGGTTTCGTATTCCAGAATAGCCTTTTCTTCTTCACATTTGCGGAGACGCTCTTTGAGTTCGGCGTTCTCCTTTTCAAGGTTGGCGATGTAGGTAGCGATAGATTGAGAGTTCATGTTTGACTGAGTCTTGTGATTTTAATGATAAGTAAATGTGACTTAGGAACTTTTTTTGTGTGTTTAATGTAAGATGTCAGCAAAACGTCCTTGTACCTCAAATGGCGAATCACTGTATTACAACCTAAATGAAATAGGAGACATCACAGAGGGTAAGAAAAACACCAGCTTTGAAGCCAAAATGCTCATAGACGTTATAAATGAAATAGAAGGTAAATGTATATCTATACACAGACAATGTAAATCGCAATATCCACTCATAACACCTGAAAATTCTAAATATTGGCTAACCTCCATAGATCAAGAAAATAGAATATCACTCGCACACACGATAGAAAAGGCAAACATACCCGTACTTTATAACACACCGAGAATGTGTGATCCGGGTGTTACTATATCCAAAAATTGGAGTCTTCGTAATTACATAGAAAGTCGAATTTACCTATTTAACAGAGTTTATAACAAAGGTCAATCTATAAATAAAAGAAAAAGAGATTTGTGTTATCCAAGCATAGTTTTCGATTTTAGACCATTCGTGTATGCCATGACATTGGAAGGAAAAACTATATATGTGTCCCAACAAATAATTCCATCGTCAAAAACTAAACTTGGTTACACACCTATCACTTCAATAACTACTAGGCAACCCCTCATCAAATCAAAATCAACGCTTGATATATTTAAAATCATGGTTTTAAACGTTGCCTCGAGTAAAGCAAATGGAGGTATAGCGGGTAACAATTACAACGTTAAAATGAACGCAGGAAACATGGAGACGTTCATCAAATTTATAAGAGAGTATGACGGAGTTGAGTTTGTTGGTAACTCAAATTCAAATAGTTCGTTTTTTCCAAAACAAAACACAACTGGTATACCAAACATACCACTCACAGATGATATAATAAGAGTGTTCTATTATGATTTACTCCATGATAAAGTAACAAAGGGTATAAAATTCAAATATTTTAAACAGTTATTTACCAGTGAATTTTCAAAATTTAACAAATCTGTCACATTTAATATACATGTGGGAGCAGCTAAAGCGGCCAAGTCGTTTTCAAACTACAGAAGCATACTTTCCATGAAAAATGAAGTGAAAACGGCGTTCAAGGGACGTGGCAATAAAAGAAAGGAAGTAGACATTCCACAATATCCAGCCATGTTCAAAACTATAGGCGACTTGTCGCAGTTCATATACGCGGGTAAATACAACACGATAGTGGCTAGTGGTGATAGAATGGGTATAGCTACGGGTTTATACGTAAACGCAAAGATGAATGTGGCTGTCAAGACGATGATAGAAGATGGTATAACGGGGTTTGTTGTATACACGGGTAAGAGTAATGTTAAATTCCAATCTAGATCGTCGTGTGTAAACATAAAAGGTAGTGCATGTATGTTAAATGGTTCAGTAAAAATACCAAAGGAACGTTTTGAAGAAGAGTCTAAAAAATCTTTACCACAAAACATTCGGGAAGGAGTGAATAGAATAGAAAAAACCAAACCAAAGCTACCAAGAGGTTTCAAAAGTTTGGCTCAGCTAGTAAACAAAAATTCGTATAAGATACTCACACCCATCACAAAAGCGAATTTGAAAAAGAAACTCATCGAGTTTGCTGATTATTTACCGGGTGAAGTGGATAGATATATGAACATAATAAGCCCAGAAAACAGGGGTAAACTCGCGGCGGTCGCTGGTATAGGTCTCACTACTAGAGCTGGCGCAAAACGAGATAGAAACAGTACACCAAGTCCACCAAGTCGGGCCAAGCGCGCCAGGACCACTAAACAGGTCACATGGGTGAACAGCGTAAAAAATAATCTGAGTGCGAAGCGGAATGTAAACGGAATAAATACACCCGGTGCTAACACGGTCACGAGTTTAATGAGACAAACCGGGTCCGCGAAGACCGCGAAGACCGCGAAGACGCCCAGCGCTAAAACAGTTGCGAGTTTAATGAGAGGTGCTCAAACCAGATCCCGGTCCGCTGTGTAATACGTCTTCCCTTTCATTACAAAACTATGCACTCTCGCATATGCCCACGCCTGTGGAGAAGCGCCCGGTCGGTGTCCGGTTCTCCACGCGGCGAGTCCTCGATCGTACACAGTTCTCAGTGTCTTCAATGGTATCTTCGTCGCCTTCGCAATTTCTGGAAGGGACTTCGCGTTCGGGTACTTTTCGCGGAATCGTTTCGTGTACGAGGAGGTGCGCGTTTTCACGTTCTTATCGGTAGAGAATTTCGTGTATGTTTTCTTTTTCATTTTCATGTATCTAGTTTCTACGTCCTTGAGTGTCTTGAGCCCTCTGAAATATTTAAGGGGTGCGTATACTGGACCCTTTGTTCTTCGCAGTTCGCGAACTTTCTTAGATATTTCCTGATCGGTGAGGGTCATCTTACTTATAATACAGATTTAATCTAAATGTCAAACCAATTATAGTCCTTCTTTTCCTTCTTGTTACATCTACGGCACACGCTGTATGAATCCGTCTTTGGGTTGTATACATACTTCCTGTCTCTGCACTGTGGACAACATTTCACGGGTGGTCGCATCTTCGCGCGTTTGATTCGTGTATTCGTATCTAACTCCATGAGTTTCCAAGTGAGAAACTGTGCCGTGATGATCTTCGCCATACTTTACTTTCCGAAAAATTTAATCGCTTCTTCGATGCCGTGAAACACTTTGTCACCGAACTTGACGCGTCCTGTTTTGGTGCAGTAAAGGCCCTCTTTACCACAATATGTAGCTTTGTGAAACATGATTGGTATTTGTGTACACTACAAATGACTTAGGAAAAAATAAGTTAAACATTCTGGGTCATGTACATCTAAGCATGAGTCTCGAAATAATCATCGGTAACATGTTCTCTGGGAAGACGTCGGAGTTAATCCGGCGTCTCAAGAGGTACAAGGTTCTGGGTAAGAAAATAGCCGTCGTAAACTCCGCGAAAGACACTAGGTGTGAAGAAGACGTCCTTCACACACACGATGGCGTAAAGTTTGATTGCATAAAAGTCAATCGCTTATCCGAGTGTTTACTCGAAGAGACGTTTTGTGACTCGGAAGTCGTCGCCATAGACGAGGCACAGTTTTTTACGAATCTCAAGGATTTTACGAGCATGTGTCTCTTCCTAAAGAAAACCGTACTCATCGCTGGTTTGGATGGAACATTTAAACAACAGAAGTTTGGTGAAATTTTAGACTGCATACCGATGGCCGATAGCGTCACGAAACTGTCAGCTCTGTGTATGGACTGTGGAGATGGAACACCCGGTCCGTTCACGAAGCGAATCACTGATACCGACGAAGTAGAACTCATCGGAGGTAACGAAATGTATAAGGCTGTCTGTAGACACCACCTCATGTTCTAAAATCTCTTAACATCCAATATGAGAACAACTCTTCTATCACTCGTGGTTTTTTCAACCTCGTGGTACCTCGCGTGATCGAATATAAAATCCTGGCCTTCTGTGTGTTCGTGTGTATCATACTCTGTATCGAGTGTGCTCGTACCCTCTATAGTCATGTGGTATCTGAGTAACATGTTACTCTCGGCTCTGTGTGGTGGGATCTTCGTGGGCCCGTCCATCACGGCTATCATACCACCGGATACACACGGTATGGTCTTCACGATATCATTAATCTCCGGGAAATCCTCGAGTTTGTAATAATAATACGAATCGTTCTTCTCGAACCACGAATCCATGTCATGGAAGTAATACTTTTTAGCCGAACCGTTTCGTTTCATGTAAGAATCGCGTATGTCCCTAAAGTTTAAACGCATTCGCCAAAGTCCTGGGTAATCATCGACTTCGTGGAATGGTTTATACATCAACATGTCTACGAGTGTGTTTCTGATACCTATCAGAGGGCGGAGAGGTCTTTGAAAATACAGGCGGTCTATGGGCTTCTTGAAATAGTCGAGAGCTATCATCACGAGAGGCAATAAAATAAAATGCCACATTATAATAAATGCCGGGTTATAAAGGAAGAGAATACTACGCACCAGAACCAACTGAAAAGACCGATTCGCTCGATAAGCGCTTTTTCATGGGTCTCACGAAGACACAGACTGGTCTCATCGCACCACCAGTTCTTTACTTTACGATGGTTCTACTCATCGTTTTGTCTAGTTTGCCAGCCGTATACAAGAAGCGTCCAGGTCTTCTTTTGCCGATCGCGATCGGTTTGTACATCAACGGTATCCACTTGTACCACCACTACACCCTTTTGAAAAAGTAAAATATTTTAGATGTCTATATTAAATAGAATGTTTCTTTCAAAGGTTTTCGCGAACCTTATATTTCAAGCATTCGTCGCCTATGGTTCCGCAAAAACTATCATAGAGGATGAAAAACTGAGTGACGTCGTCGCGGCAAACATGCTCAAGTACACGATCGCATACATCGTGGCGCTTCTCATGTTTGCGTTTACAAATAACATCATAACACGGTTTGTCTTGTTTACCGTATTGTCCATACTCACGGGTGCGTTCTTATCCCAAACGGGTGCGAGAAACGTGAAAGGTGCTTTGCTCGATGCGATCACGATATTCATAGGTATGTTTGTGCTCGGTGTCGCCACACACTTGATGGGTTACGACCTCCGCGTACTTGGACCCGTACTCATCATGGCTCTGTTAGGTTTGATCATCGCGCGTCTATTCACGGGTGCGAGTTACTCGCGGGTCGTCGTCGCCTTGTTTGCCATTTTTGTCGTGTACGACACGGATGCCATTTTGAAACGTAATTACGATGGTAATTTTGTGAGAGCATCCTTCGACTACTTCGTGGATATTTTGAACTTGTTTAGTGGACTATTGGAAAATGAATAATCTTAAAATTATATAGAGTTTTTGTATCCAGAAAATTTTTAGAAAAAAAAATTATTTTTTACATTTCTTTTTTCTAAAAAAAGTTTTCAAAAAAATATTTTTTTATTTTTGTTTTTATTTTGAAAAATACTAAAAAAACTTATATTATAAAAAGTTTAGTATGTCTATTTTAAACCAAAAGACGTAGTCTATATAGGAGGTATGTCTAAAGTATGTCTATTTTGATTTTATACATAAAAATTCTATAAAAAGTTTTAGAAAAAAAAATTATTTTTTACATTTCTTTTTTCTAAAAAAAGTTTTCAAAAAAATATTTTTTTTTTCTAAAACTTTTTCGGATATAAATAATAATGAGAGTCACTCTCAAAAAAAGTCCGATCCGTGATAAGAAGTACCGGGTCACGTTTCCTAACGGTGATCACGTAGACTTTGGTGGTAAGGGATACACTGACTACACCATACACAAAGACCCAATGCGGATGCGACTCTATGTTTTGCGTCACGGTGGTGGAGATACGCGTAAATTCAAGGACCCAGAGCGTGTACACGAACGCATGTTGGGCTTATCACGAAGCAAACTCGAGGATTGGGGAATCTCGGGTTTGAAGACCGCAGGTTTTTGGTCCAGGTGGCTCTTGTGGAGTCACCCAAACATGTCTGACGCGATTAAGTTCATGGAACGTAAGTTCAAACTAAAAATAAAATATGTATGAAATGTAAATAACTATGGGTAGTCCACAGTGTAGCTTATCGGCGATAGCTTCAAACATATGCACACTTTTGTGTTGCTACTTCTTGGTATACGGGCCAGTCAAGGCGACCGCTAACATGGCAAAACAATTCCCACCCTTCAAAACTCCCATCCATCTTCTCATCGTGATGTGCTGCGTGTGCTCATGCATGAGTTCTCAAGTGGTCACACTTGGCTCGTGCGGACTTAACATGTTTAAGAGTGAATCGTACGAATCGGATAAATAAAATGTGTGCAAATATAAATGGCTACCATCATATTTTCTCCGATCACTGGGTTACTTAAACTGTTTGGTATATCTATGCCGAGTGTAGGTGGAACCGATTTTTTTGATCCAACCGTACCTTTCGCCAAGTCCAAGGACTACAGCATGTCTGCTCTCAGTTCGTGTATATGTTGCATATTCATAATGAACATGGGATACAGCAAACTCAAGTGGGTACCAGTCGGACCCATGAAACTGACGGGATACGCGTGTGGTTTATTGAGTCTACTGTCTACCATAGCCGTGAGTGTCGATAGCATTCATAGAGCTCAAAAAATGTTGAGCCCGTCCGATCAAAAGAAGTGATCCGTTCGGTAAACTTTAGCCGTGTAATCACCGGTTTGTCCCATCACGTTCACTGTTTCGTTACCGTAAATTTCTTGACACCCGATGTCATCCATGCAGTCTCTTTCACCGATAGACACTGGAAGAGAGTACATTTGTTCACCGGGAGTCACCGTGTAATAGTGGTAGCTATCGCGTCTTCCTCTCACTTCCTTACCGTAGAGAGGGAGCGTCTCATTGTTTTCACCCACCAAAACACCCATCTGTTGGACGTAGTCGGGCTTGTATTCCTTGATGGGTGGAGCTCTAAATTCACGTTCGACGGGAATTTGAACTGGAACTCTTACCCCGACGCGTTCTCGAACACGAACCTGTTTCACGACCGGGTTACGGATGAGGTAAATTACTGTGGCGAGAAGTAGTAAGGCCACTATCACGAGCAATTGCTGTTTGTTTTTTGCCTTCATTATTATTATACATAGATTTTAATGCGATTCGAACGTGCTTCTGGGAGTACACCTGTTTACGATGTTTCTTGTCATTTTTGGTCACGCGCTTCTTTGGTTCTTTGTAGTCCATGATTACTATTACACATAAGTTTCTAATTTTTATCTAGTGATAGTTGATGACACGTTGGCCGCGCATGATTTGTAGCACACCGCCATGAATTCCGTGATCACCGATTCTAGGAATATAGTTGATTTCGTGTTTTCTCCCATTTACGATTAAGAATTTTCGTGCACCGTGTAGGATGGAGCGATCCGTCACCGCTTTGGTACCACACCCCCATCTGTAATCGTAAACTGGAGCGTAAGAAGGCATCTTTATTTTGTAATGATTATTAGTGCGCGCGTATCTAACTTAGGCCAAAGTTATTCTACCTAACCTGTACTGTACCAACATCCATAAAGCAAACATCACTGTCTTGAGTAATTTGTTTGCATCAGTATCTTCCATCTTATATATGGGTCCCATGATCCTACCGAAGAAGGTTTCTTCCTTATCATTACCCGTAACATACATCTCCATTTGCGTCAAAGCACACGTGTCGTCATTCACAGACCAATGGTAAAATATGAATGGCACGAGAAGACTATACATTTCGAGCAACTGCGTATTTTTCAGGAAGGGAATCACGAGCATCGAGATAAACAACAATAGGTGGATGTAGAATATAATGTTCATTACTATTAATATGAGCCAAGAAAATAGTGAGAACAATATGATCGTGGGTTTCCCAAAGGATATCGAAAAGCCCGACGCCCCAAAGAAGTGGCACACTCAACAAGAAAAGATTCTCCAAGATTGGGGTGAAGCCGCGGCGTGTTACAGATACATGAACTACCAAGCATTTTTGATGTTTCAAGCCCTGAGCATGCGTTTTACACTCCCCGTTATCGTGCTCTCGACCATCACCGGTACGGCAAACTTTGCCCAAGAACAATTCCCTAAAAGTATTCGCTCCGCAGTTCCCGCCATCATCGGTGGTCTCAACCTCATCGCGGGTATCATCGCGACCATCATGCAGTTCCTCAAGATTAATGAATTGATGGAAAGTCACCGCTCTGCGTCTCAGTTGTACGGCAAATTGTCGCGTAGAATCAGACTCGAACTTAACCTTCCACTCGTGGACAGGGGATTCGATGGTGCGCAGATGGTTCACGATTGTCAACAAGAGATGGATCGACTCATCGAACAAAGCCCACCGATCCCAAAGAAGATCTTGACTGCATTCGATAAGGAGTTCCCAGATGATAACATCTTTAGAAAACCAGAAATTTTGCACATTCACCCAATCATGCCATTCAAGGCTATCAAGGAGTATTCCATCATGAGTCTACTCAAGGACCCAACTCAAGTCATGTCTCAAAACGAACTCAAAGATGAACTCGATGAATTGCGTGGACGCGTCATGCCCGGTCAACGAAAAATGTTTGATCCTTTGAAAAAAACGGGACTTCGGAAACGTGCGTCGAAATTTATTGAGTCCGTGACTAAGAAAGAGCCCGAAGAGGTCGTGGAAGAATCGAATGATTCCGCAGTTTAGGCAGACATACGAGCCGCTATGTAAGCGACTAATACAAATAAAGTTAGATTAAAGAAACCAACACATAACAAGTAAGGGAGAAATCTCCTTTTTATTGGTTCAAATATCCTGGTCTGAAGCGCGTCGTTCTCAAAAATAATATCTATAGCTTGATTAGCGAGATCATCACCATCTTTTGACATGGACGCATTCGTTAAAATAACCACACAAAAAAAGAAGATAGATAATACGCTCCACCGCAATGAGATAGAGTTACTCAAAACACATTTACGAAATGGTAAAAATGTTATAATATGCGGTGGTCACGGAGTCGGTAAATCTTACGTATTAAACGCAGTTTTAGATGAATCAAATAGTATAGAATTAGAAGATAACTTCAAAGTTAGAAACGAACTCAAAGGGTCAAACATGCACATATTCATAGATGGGTACAGACACGATATCATAGCACAGAGGCATCTATTAGAACATGTATCCGACGGTGGTGTACTAAGCAAGGGTTCGTTTGTAGTCACCACCACAAACATGTTTCTCTTACCAAACTTTGAAACCATACTCATACCTAAACGAAGTCCAGACCTCATATCTACACTTGAACCAAATAATAAAAATACAAAAGTGTCGGCGGAGAAGTGTAAAGGAAATCTACACAACTTCTTTGATTATCTAAACTTTTCCGATGGTAAAGATGATTTTGTGTCTCCGAAAGAGTTTGCAGTATCTTTGTTGTGTACAAACGATGAAGTGTCCCATATAGATGCCATGTCTGAACACGGACACGTTTGGGGTATGATACACGAGAATTTTGTGGACGCATCCAAGTGTGATTTTGCTAGGATATCTCATTCACTTTCTGATGCAGATTTATACGACGTTTCTATTTATAACGGAATATGGGATTCCATGTCGTATTTCATACACTCAACGGTAAACATACCAAAGTATTACATAAATGGCGTTTTAAACGAAAAGACTCTCAGACCTGGAAGTTTCTGGACTAAATATGGAAACTACAAAATGAGACACCAAAAATACAGAAACATACACCTGAGAACACGAGGTGCACAGCATCAAGAACTCGCACTGCTTCGTGAATATGCGAGGTCTGGAGACATGGATACATACACGTCTTATGGTCTTACCGCTCAAGATTTCGATGTGATAAACCACTTGGCCATGTGTAACAAATTGAAACCTAGAGAGGTGTCTCAAATCAAGAAGAAGATTAAATCACATGAACCAGTTTAAAAGACACACACTCTACATAACAAATGCCAGCTCCATCCATCCTACCAATTGCTACCACCGGCGAAGATGATTTCAAGACCACTCGAATCATCGGAAACGAAATGTTCTTCTTCTCTGACGTGACGACGGACGATATTCTTGAATTTACCGAAGAATTCAAGAAACTCGAGGTGAAGTTACTCAGACAAACTATCGAATGTCCAGGATACAAGCCCGAAATTCGAATCCACATTTGCAGCGATGGAGGTGAAATGTTTGCGGGTTTGAGCGCCATGAACATCATCGAAAAGTCTCGCGTGAAGGTCACGACTATCGCACAGGGTGCCTGTTGTAGTGCTGCCACTTTCATGCTACTCGGTGGTCACGAACGTCGTATGGGTAAGAACGCACACATCCTCATCCACCAATTGTCTACCAATGGTTTCTGGGGTAAGTTTGAAGACCTCAAGAACGAGATGGATTCGTGCTCCAAGTTCATGGACATGATCACCAAGGTTTACGGTGAAAAGACGGAAATCCCAGAAAAGGAATTCAAGAAGCTCATGAAGAAGGACATCTACTTGAACGTCGAAGAATGCATCAAATATAACGTCGTCCACGGGATTGACTAACGTCTATGCTTCTTTTGTATAAACCAATAACCGCTAAAATTATTATCACAGTGCACGCTGTGTTCGCATTCAGTGGAACTTTTGTGACTTGGGGAGGCTTAAGTCGCTCCATTCGCTCGTAATTTACGACCGGAATCATATCTACCCTTACTATAATGGAAACAATTTTTAAAACCGACAAAAACGGAAAGAAGCGCTATTTCGACATCAGCGTCGAAAAGCTTTCCGATGGCACCGCCAATATCATTAAAAAGACTGGTATGGTTGGTGGCAAAGAGTCTGTTTCCACTATACACGTGAAGCTTGGATATGATAGCGCTCTCAAACGTGCGAAGACCATGTGGGAAAACCAAAAGGAGATACCCATTCTTCCTATGTTAGCAAACAAGTGGGAAGACAGACAGAAGTACATCAGTGAACCATTCTATGTTCAACCAAAGATTGACGGAGTACGTCTACTCGTGTCTAACAAGGGTGGTATCTCTCGAACTGGTAAAATTGTACCGGGTACGGAACATCTCGGTAAAGGTCTCAAAGAAGGTGAATACTTGGACGGTGAATGTTACGATCCAAACAAAACATTCGAGGAAATCACGAGCCTGTTTAAGACGAATCCCAAAGCACTGGAATTTCACGTGTTTGACTACTTTGACACAAACCAACCAGACCTCACCTTCGACCAGAGACTTGAACGTGTTACTGTGGAGACGAGATGGGTCAAGACAAAGAAAGATCTACCGATTGTACACAAACAATACATGGATGCTGGGTACGAAGGAACGATGATTCGTGAACCTTCGAGTGTTTATGAAATTGGTAAGAGAAGCAATTACCTTTTAAAACTCAAGGATTTTAAGACAGATGAATACAAAGTCATCGGAATGCGAGAGTGCACTGGTAAAGACGTCGGTACTCCTACCTGGGTGTGTCTCACTGAAAACGGACAAGAATTTACCGTGAGACCGGAAGGTACACAGGAGAAGAGACGTGAGATGTTCAAGAACGGCGACAAGTACATGGGTAAGATGTTGACCGTCAAGTATCAAAATCTAACGGATCTGGGTGTTCCTAGATTTCCCGTTGGAATAGCATTTAGAGATTACGAATGATATAATAATAAATGCAGAGAATTGCTGTTGATATCGATGAAGTCCTCGTTCCTTTCGTCAAGCCCATGGCGAGGTGGCGAGGACACCAAATGCCCCCGTCTAACACGAAGTACAAATATTTGTACCGAGAAATGTTCGGTATATCGGAAGATGAGTCGAGGCGCATGGTCAGAGAATTTTATGACTCACCGGAATTTATAAGATTGCAACCAATATACAATTCTCAAATCGGCGTAGTTAAATTGAGAGGAAAAGCCGAAAAATTGTACGCGGTCACGGGTAGACAAGGGTGTGCACGAATTAAGACCGAAGAATGGTTACTCAATCACTTTCCAGGTATGTTTGATGATTTGGTGATCACGAATAGCTTTACGGACCACGAAGTTAAAAAGGTTGATATCTGTCAAAGCTTGGCGATCGACCTCATCATCGATGACAACATCGAGATATGCAGAGAATGCAGAGAAGCTGGAATTCGAGCCCAAAACTTTATGGGATACGAAGAGGTGTATCCATGGTGTGATTACACAGACATGTCCATGTTTGGATGGAACTGATATAAAAGAGAAACACGAAACATACACAAGTAAACATGTCTTACGGTATTATCGGTATCAGTCATCCAAGTCTTCGGGTCATCCGAAAGGCGCAACAGTTTAAGGAACTTCACGTCTACGATAAAAATTCTACTCCTCTTAAATGTTTTAGAAAAGTAAAGTCGCACCCATCCGTGGCCGACCTGACGTTACACATGTCGGGTCCAAGAACGATCGCAACCTTCGGCGTGGATGAAGAAGAATCAGAAAGGACTATCTGTCAACTACTCGAATGGTGTGACAAAGAAGACACCATCGTTAACATGAGTAATGAAAAGTACACAAACGCCGAAAAGTACGCTGAATTGTGTGAAATTAAAGGCATCCATTACCTGGATGCGGCGATGTCTAATAAAATGGTAATCGTCGACGGAAAACCCGAAATCTTCCAAGCACAAGAACTCTTTTTTAGGATGTTTGCCGACGAAATCGTGTATGCGGGCGATGAACACGGATACACACAGTTTTTACACATGATTCATGAAAACATGGAATGTGCATTGTTTCAAGCGTACGCGGACATGTATGCATACTGTAACCAAGACCAGTCAATCACATGTACTCTCAACGAAGCTCGTAAAATGGATATCGATGGACCCGTACTCAAGACGAGTATCAGTCGCTTGTATAACTCGTACAAGTACGAAGACATGGCGCACATCAACGACAAGTCTATTTGGTGTGCTATGCACGCTCTGGATTCACACATTCCAACGCCTGTGCTCCAAACGAGCTTGAATGCTCGAATGACGAGTAGATACATGAAACTTGTAGATACGAAGCAGTGTTTCAACAAGTTCTTTGATCGTCTCGTCGCTTTACAGACTCTGCGTTTTGTGTACGCTATGGTGTACCACGAAGGCATCCAACTTTCACCTAAAATCAAAGGGTGCATTAAAGGGAGCACACTCGAGTGCTCCATGTTTATGGATTCAAACCCATTTGATATCATGAATGATTCCATCGCATATGCACGAACATTTGTGATGCACTGCGCACACGCGGGTATCCCTTGTCCAGTAGTTCAAGCGGCCGTGTGTCAATACGAATTTTTACACCAGACGAAGACGTCTATGAACTTTATCGCATCTCTCCGTAGATAATTATGTAACCATACTTTAGGTATGGTAGCACTACCACTTGTAATAATTTTAACATTCGTGTTAATCGTACTCAAAAATATACTGTATTCACCACGCGTAGATTACAAATGCTTTTTGCTCACCATGAAATCGTCCGATGAACGTTCCAAGAAATTCTTGGATTCATACGACAAGACCGTGCCTTTAGAAGTCGTATATGGCCCAGAAACCAAAACACCAAATTCCATAAAGTGGTACTCAGACTACATAGAACCCAGATACTATAGATTCGCACTCAAAACACACTACGACAAGTCTAGTGTGAGACCTGATATCACATACTTTAATATGGGTGCGATAGGGTGTTTCTTTGGGCACATGGACATATACGATAGATGTTTCTCGCAAGGTTTAAAATACGCGGTCGTATTTGAAGATAACGTTGTCATAAAACACAAGAGTCTGTTTGACGAAATACAAGCCGTGATAGACGAACTCGGGGATGACTTTGAATTGTGCTTCTTCCATTGTCTCTCCAGGCTCCCCGCATCTAACACGTCTGAAACGGGTTTACAACGCGTGAATTGGATATCGAGTACTAAGTGTTATCTCATACACGTAGATAACATGCGCAAGTACCACAAACATTTCTATCCTATGGATAATCACGTAGACATGAAACATGAGGATTTGATAGCTAAAGGTGCTCGCGTGTATTACAAAGATCTAAGACACTGTATGGTTATAGACAGATCTCATTCCAGTACCATAGGACACAGTGACTGGAATAAGAAGGATTTCTTCTCTAAAAGGTATCCGGACGCGACGACAGATTTACTCGAACATGGATACTAAGGCCAGGGTATATCTTGAGGTCTAAAACGACACCCAACTTTTAAAAAGTCAACAAACTTTCTAAAATCTGGTTCTGGGTCATCAAGTTTATCGATGGAATCGAGTATGGTCCCGACGTACTTGTTATATTTTTTGTGCCCGCCGTTGTGTGTGAGACGATTTTCGCGTAAATTGGGTGTCAAAAAACGGGGCATCATGATTATATTTTCGCTCGAGTGTACGTCGTACCTCAAATACTTAATGAGTGGGTGATTTCTAAACTGGTACGGAATCACGTGATGGTCTTCAACATTCTTAACGTTCCATCTATTCTTGAAATTTCTACGTATGAGTGACCCGTACCTCATATTATTCTCTTGGATAACTTCTTCACCGAGACGCATGAGTGAATCTTCGAGTTCATCAACTTCGTACCACGCGTTGTAACACTCGCTACACTCTTTCTTCTCCGAACAAATTTCTTCTGCTTCCCTGATCGCTTCCCTGAACCTAAAACGTAAACGGTCGTTATCGTGTTTTTGATAGTTCATGGATATAGGTGATTTATTGTAGATAGTTTCAAGTATAGTGGTACGGATCTTAATACGTCTATACTTGTAAATATCATGTGATGCGCGAATCATTTATGCTATTATATATGGGTATTTTTTGCGCTCCTCTTTTGTGCGCAAAAGCTGAACCAAACCAAGGAAAGCTACGAGCACGAGTACTGCATCTTCAAAATCACGGGTCGCGGAGAAAGAGAGAACGAGCAAAGAAATCAATTTAAACCAGACACTCCCAGTGATCGACTTGGTTCTTTCTGGGACTTCACTGATTGGGCTGATTCCAAACATCGCGTGCATCATGATTATGATTCCATACAAAGTGGTCTGGTTCAAAATATTATCGACACGTGGATAAAAATTCACGTTAGAAACTTTGACAGCTCCGTATATGGAAGCAGCTACCATTGGTACGAGGATATTAGTATCTTGAAGAAACTTCATTTATATTACACGAGATTTATTTACGAACACCAGCCTTCTTTTCAAATTGTGCGATGAGGTTTTTCATGCTCGTCGCACTGTAGCCAGATCTGAGGGCCTTGTTCACAGCCTTGTTCGCGCGCTGTCCTATTTGGTTTGCGAGGTTTTTTATGCTAGTAGCGCTGTAGCCCTTACGCATGGGATCATTCTTTTTTGGTGGAGACATTTTATATGTACTGAGATTACTTTTTACAACCGGGATTCGTTTGTAAAAAGTAAATTGCTCTTAACGGGGCTCGAACCCGTGACTTTGGCGTGCCTTTGTGAGAATAAACTCACACAGATATACTTAGGTATAAGCACCACACTCTAACCAACTGAGTTATAAGAGCTCTTCTTCTACTGTATATTACACGAGATTTATTTACGAACACCAGCCTTCTTTTCAAATTGTGCGATGAGGTTTTTCATGCTCGTCGCACTGTAGC
>Ga0181553_10000571_pt1 | contig 32095 bp, 34 predicted proteins | sample 011ome_17_FD_133753 | JGI IMG/M metagenome (GOLD analysis project Ga0181553, IMG submission 133753) | Coastal salt marsh microbial communities from the Groves Creek Marsh, Skidaway Island, Georgia - 011502XT metaG (megahit assembly) | ecosystem: Environmental > Aquatic > Marine > Intertidal...
GCATCAAACTTAAAAATACCAGCACCTTCTTCTCCTACATAAAGTTGGCCCAATTCGTTATCAGCAACCATGCCTTCTACTTGTGTTGCAAGTTGAAGTTCGCGCACGAGTATTCCGCTGACTTGCGTATCATCGAAGGCGAGTTTCCATTGTTCAATTTTTCCTGTTTTACTATTTACAAAAGCATAAACCGTTTTATCCTCTGGATTTCTATGCTAACAAAACCCGTACACATCCGGTAAGTTCGAGCGAATAGAACCAATGGATTTCAGAGAAAGTGAGTCCCTGACAACAATCCAAAAGCACCATCTCTGTTGAATAAGATACTGATAAGCAACGAGTCAGCGCAAAATCAAGGGTTAGCATAGAAGTGCCTGATGTGATTAAAGCAGATGAGCAAGTATGACCATGATATACAGAAACAGAAGTTCAAATAGAACTCATGAAGAAATAGCCTCCTAAAAATACTGTCAGACATAAAAAAAGCCTGTTTCATTCTACGAAACAGGCCCTATCATCTAGTGAGACATACTGGGTTCGAACCAGTGACCTCTACCCTGTCAAGGTAGCGCTCTAAACCAGCTGAGCTAATGTCCCAAACTTAGAAAGTCAAAAAAACCCCGTCTAGCGAGGCCTAAATTGGTGGAACTAATCGTCCTTATTTCGATCTTTTCTATGCTAATGTAAGCTATTTGATTTTAGAAGACATTCTAACTAAAACGATGATAGGAAGTATGGCTAAAACAGCGTGCATTATCATTGGATAAATTCTCATGCTTTCCGTTATTCCTTCTGGCATGTTTGGATCAAATTTTACGAGAAAAATAGCTAAAATATTAATTACAAATAATGAAAATAATGTTTTTAACATAAAGGATTTCACTAAAGGCATAGCCTCACTATTTATTTCATAATCAGCAATATTTTTTCTTGCTGGAAATGAGATAATACCTAACACACTAAACAATGCTAATGAAGTTGTAGTAAGATAGGGATCATCACTAAAGTTCGGAATAAGTGAGGTCAACGCTAAAATTGAAAATAGAAAGTATCCTAGCATAAAATAAAACCTTTTAAGCATGATCGTTCCATAAATACTAATACATGAAATAATGATTGCGACAATTAAAATTTCCATAAAATTTTGTTTGTTTAATAAAAAGCCAATATAATAAAAAAAGCGGAACACTGTCTCAAAATGAGATGGATTCCGCTTTGGTGGGAGATGAGGGGTTCGAACCCCCGACCCCCTCGGTGTAAACGAGGTGCTCTGAACCAGCTGAGCTAATCTCCCAATTACTTTTAAAAGGGGCGCAAATATACATCAAACTTAATTTGATGCAACAGTATTTTACTACCGCCATTAACTTCTTCTTAAATTTCTATGATCCAAGAATCTTGCAACGCTTTCACCTCTTTAAAAGTCAGTGCTTTAGGTGACGAAACCACCAATTTATCATTTTGACTAGACACTACTTTTCCTGAGATGAATACGGATGTTTTACCCTCTGACACGGAATATTCTTTACCTTTTTTTAAAGCAATCATAGCTCCCTTTTCACCTGCATTGCGCAACTGTCGATCATCCATGTGGCGGTATTTCTCATTGGTGCTCAACAGCCTTACGGCCAATCGACCACAGGCGTGCTTTTCCAGCATCGACTTCAACTCTGGCTCACTGGCAATCATTCTATCAAGATTACCTAACGAAACCCAAAGAATTGTAGTAGGTGACTCTGCCACAACGTTAAACTCACTTTCCTCTTTGGTGAAATAAGTAATCTCTCCTATGGCGTCTCCTTTGCCTAGCACTTCTAATGAACGATCTCCATCTACCACATGCACTGTTCCACGAGCAATGATGTAAAGACCATCACTTGGTTTGATGTTCTTAACTATTCGCTGTCCAGTAGAATAAATTTTCGTTTGGCATGCATCGTTGATCAGTTTCTGATTTTCTTTCGATAAATTTTTCAACCATGATATCGAGTGGATCAATTCAGTCGTATCGGGCAGCTGAATGCTTGGTGGTTTCTCCATGAGCTTCTTCATCCTAGTTTCAATATCAGAGATCATTCGGCTCACTTCAGAGTTATTTAAGCGTCCTTTACCTTTCAATCGCTCAACCGTATGCAACTCATAGTTTAAAACTGAGCGAATGGCTTGGCGTGTTGAAATTGACCGGTAAATCTCTGGATAAGTGTTCCTAAGATTGCGCATAAACGTTTGCCCACTAATGATGTTCTCATTGATTTCAGTCTCGATGATCTCGAGGTTCTTTCTTTCTTCTTCAGCTTCAGCACGATAAATGCTTTCCAAAAGTTTGAGGCAATCTTCTTGTGCTGCAACAAATCCTGCAGCACAATCATAACTTACAGCTAAACGGTCGAAAAATGTATTTTCTGTAATACGACCAATAATTGGCCACGATTGAGTAACACTCAACCATTTGGCCGGCTTCCATAGCTCCTCTAAAGCCATCCTCGCTGAAAGAGAGGTTTCACCCTTTATATCCAGAATTTCATTAACGGTATCGGTAAGGGTGTGCACGGCATCAGATCCTAGTGTTCCCGCCTTAAATTGTCGCCAATAGCTGCTCTTTTCTTTCTCCAAAATTCGCGTCCTGTGCTCAGCCATTTTTGCCACTTCAAGCATTGATTCATCGATGTCTTGCACTAAGGCTATTTCCTTTGGCAAATACTCTGCAACGGTGCTCCAATTCACTTTCCGATACTGCCTATCAGACTTTAATTTCTGCACATGCGATTCTGCACTACTCAGCATATACTCACTCGAACTCTTAATCATCAGAGCCTTAGCTGGCGGCAAATCCAGCAAACCCAATTTTTGAATAAGCATTTTAATGGTGGTTGCGTTAACCAATAGGGTCAGCGTTACTGTTCCCGCAATTAAGAATAAAAACTGATCTTTTATCGCAGAAGCCTGGTCAGGAGTAATGTCCATGCTTTTGGCCATATTATTGGAATCAACTCCAGCAACCATAAGTGCCAATGCTAATCCAATGGCACCTCGAAGTGCACCATACCAAACTACGATGGCATCTTTCACTGGAAGACCGTAGCCTGTGTTTTTCATGAAAGGATAATGCAACAACATCACCAATGCCCTCACAATATGAATTCCAACATAAATGATGGCAAGAGAAAAAAAATCATTGGCACTGAACTCGGTTCGTTCGGCTATAACAAACCCTACAATAAGGAAGATAAGGCAGTTGGCAATAAAGCCAGCCAACTCCCAAAATTCATGCATAAAATGCTCTACTTGCGGAGAGATATTCGAGCGACCAAATCCTCCAACCAAAAGGCCCAGCGCAACTAATGCCAGCACACCCGACACGTGCAAGAAATTCTCAGCAACGTAGAAGGTAATGTAAGCCGCAGCCACAACAATGGATATTTCAACCATCGCATCGTTGAACACCTTTTTTAACCATCGAAGAACGATCCATCCAAAGAATAAGCCTACGCCAACGCCACCAAGCGCCACACGTAAAAACTCAACAAAACCATTCTTATCCGAAGCCTCACCCGAAATTCCCAAGAAAAAGACCATGAACAATACAATCGCTGTTCCATCATTAAGCAAGGACTCTCCCTCGATTAAGGTTCCCAATTTTTTACTCGCCCCTAAATCTTTCAGCAAGGCAACCACAGCAACGGGGTCGGTTGCGCTGATGACTGATCCAAACATGAACGCAAGGCTCCAATTCGCCCACCCCTCTAAACCGATATCGAGTATATCAATAGCGTAAACCAGGACTCCCGTTAAAATCAATGCCATTAATATTCCTGGGACCGCTAAGATCACAGAATTGGCTGCAGATTTTTTAAATGTGTGCAAATCCATCGCAAATGCAGCCTCAAAAATTAAGATGGGTAAAAAGACAAAAAACAACATGTGTGGATCAATGTGCGCTGCCCAAATGAATGAGTCGTGAATAAAGCTCACATCCACACTTCCCCAATGCATGAAAAAATCCATCCTATTCATCACACCAAGAACAATTCCAATGATCAACAGCAAGGCCGTGAAAGGCACTGGGATTTTTTTCAAAAAATGCCGGGTTGCTGCCCCAATAAATACCGCTAGAATAATGAAGAACAAAGAACTGGTATCCGGCCCATGATGACCACCACCCTCTTCTAAATGCACTGCATGATCTTCGGTAGCATCAGCTCCAGAAGATTCAATCACATGCTCTTGATGGTCTTGAACAGAAAGTTCAGTTAAGAACTCAAATGACTCTGAAAAAAAATCAGAATGGGATGCCGAGAGGTAAAAGGAAGAAAAAACGAACATGCAGAGCGCTAGTACAAAACGCCATGTTCTGAAGATGGGTGAAGGCATCGTTAAGTAGGTTTTGGACTTAAGTTGCGCCCAAAATATTCAATTTGTTGCCTTCTATCACTATTTAAAATTCTTGTCGATGAATTTTTTTATCTCCAACGGATAATATTTCAATTCTAGTGCTCTCACTTTTTGCTCTATCTCTTCTGCAGAATCGCCTGGTAACAAAAATGCTTTATGCTGAGCGACCACTGCACCCTCATCATAGGCCTCGCTAACCTTATGAATGGTTATGCCTGATTCCGTTTCACCGGCTGCTTTGACTGCAAGATGCACATGATGACCATACATGCCTTTTCCTCCAAACTTTGGAAGCAATGCCGGATGAATATTGAGCATCCGATCTTTAAACATTCGAACAAGGAACTTAGGAATAAGCAATAACCATCCTGCTAACACGATAAAATCAATGCCATGTTCCTCCAAAACGACAGACACTAAATCTTCATCTTCCAGGTCTGACTTAGCGATGATAGCATATTCAACCTTCCACTTCTCCGCCACCTTGATCACTCCTGCATCGGGTTTATTCGTTACAATCAACCCCACCTCAATTGTAGGATTATAATTGAAAAAATCAATGATTGCATTGGCATTCGTACCGGTTCCTGATGCGAAAATTGCGATCGTAGCTTGAGCCATTATAAATTGGATTTATCTCGTTAAATTGGCAAGCAAAAGTAGCATCACCCATGAATGACAAGCCACGTTTTATTTCGCATTCACCTGTGCGTTTTGAAGAAAGTGAAATGATTTCCAGATCAAGCCAACTGCATGAATTTGCTGAAAGAAGGCGAAGTATTCGAGAATTCTCTAAAAAAGATGTGCCCTTTGAAGTGATTCAAAATGTGATTATGACTGCCAGCACAGCCCCCAGTGGTGCCCACAAGCAACCTTGGACATTTTGCGTGGTTCGATCTTCAGAACTAAAACAAAAGATAAGGACCGCTGCAGAAAAAGAAGAAAAAGAGAGCTATGAGCATCGAATGAGCGAGCAATGGTTAAAAGACCTCGAACCGTTTGGCACCGATTGGAGAAAACCTTTCCTCGAAACTGTACCTTGGATAATTGTCGTTTTTAAGCGTGCATTCGAACATGAAAATGGTAAAAAACATCAAAATTATTACGTAAATGAGTCGGTGGGCATTGCTTGCGGAATGCTCATTAACGCCATACATCATGCCGGATTAGCCACACTAACCCACACACCAAGCCCGATGAACTTTTTAACCAAAATCCTTGACAGGCCTGATAATGAGCGCCCTTTCCTTTTGCTTCCAGTAGGCTATCCAGCACAAACAATTAAGGTTCCAAACATCACGCGGAAAAGCTTCGAACAAGTGGCAAAAGTTTTCGATTAAGAATCTATTTGGATTAATTAATCTAAAAGATATTTCTTTGCAATCTCATAAGTATAAAATAAATTCAAGCACTATGGCTGATATTAAAGAAAGAGTAGTAGCTATCATCGTTGATAAGCTCGGAGTAGATGAAGGAGAAGTTACTCCAGAAGCAAGCTTCACTAATGACCTAGGAGCAGACTCATTAGACACAGTAGAATTGATCATGGAATTCGAAAAGGAATTCAATATTGCTATTCCAGACGATCAGGCTGAAAACATAGCTACTGTTGGAGAGGCTATCAAATACATTTCTGAGCACGTTTCGTAAGAATCTTTTATAAAACTCACTGAATATGACGCTTAAGCGGGTAGTGGTTACCGGCATAGGAGCTTTAACTCCTATTGGCAACAACGCAAAAGAATATTGGGACAACCTCCTAATGGGAAAAAGCGGAGCGGCACCTATTACCCGCTTTGACGCGTCAAATTTCAAAACGCAATTCGCTTGTGAGGTTAAGAACCTTGACCTCGACAATTTTTTCGACCGAAAAGAAGGGCGCAAGCTCGATCTTTTCAGCAAGTTCGCGATGATTGTGGCTGACGAAGCCATTGAAGATGCGAATTTAGTGACTGACAAATTGAATGTGGAACGTGTTGGAGTCATTTGGGGTTCAGGAATTGGTGGAATCATCACCTTCCAAGATGAAGTTCAAAGTTTTGTAAACGGTGGAGGTATTCCACGTTTCAATCCTTTCTTCATTCCCAAAATGATTTCTGATATTGCATCAGGACACATTTCGATCAAGTATGGTTTCAGAGGCCCTAACTTCAGTTTGGTTAGTGCCTGTGCGACAAGTACAAATTCGATGATCGATGCCTACAATTACATCAGGCTTGGAAAGGCAGACGTAATTGTAACCGGAGGATCTGAAGCAGCCATCAATGAATCTGGAATTGGTGGATTCAATGCGATGCACGCACTTTCAACCCGAAATGATGATCCACAATCAGCGTCTAGACCATTTGATAAAGACAGAGATGGCTTTGTTATGGGAGAAGGCGCAGGCTGCTTAATCCTTGAAGAATATGAGCACGCTAAGGCACGTGGAGCAAAAATTTATGGAGAAGTCGCTGGTGGTGGTCTTTCAGCAGACGCTCATCATATTACTGCTCCTCATCCTGAGGGATTTGGTGCCTTGAACGTCATGCGTTCGGCCATGGAAGATGATCCAAGTATTTCAGTAAATGATTTTGATTACATCAATGTGCACGGTACGAGCACGCCTCTTGGGGATATTGCCGAATTAAAAGCGATCAGAGCAGTATTTGGTGACCATGCAGATAAGTTGAACATCAGTTCTACAAAGTCAATGACAGGTCACCTTTTAGGGGCAACTGGAGCCATCGAAGGTATTGCAACATTGTTGGCTGTAAAAAATGACATTGTTCCTCCAACAATCAATCATTTTACGGATGACGAAGGAATTGATCCATCACTCAATCTAACTTTTCACAAGCCTCAAAAAAGGGAAGTTAAGGTTGCACTTAGCAACACATTTGGATTTGGAGGGCATAACGCTTCTGTCATCTTCAAAAAGTGTGAAGGCTAAAAATCTTCTTTCCATCTTTTTTTTTCGAAGAAATTTTTCTCCCAGACAACAACGTCTACTAGAATATTTGCGCTCCAATTGGGGCATTGCACCCCGGGACATAACTTGGTATGAAAAAGCCCTCCGCCACAAATCAGTGGTAGGCTCTGGCAAGTATGATCATGCCGATTGCAACGAACGGCTCGAGCTTCTGGGGGATTCTGTTCTCGACACGGTGATTACCGAATACCTTTTTAAAAAGTATCCTGAAAACAACGAAGGAGAGCTCACAAAAATCAGAGCGCGCATCGTAAATAGACAAACCTTAGGCACCGTAGGAAAAGCCTCTGGCTTGCATGAGGTTATTGAGGCGCGCATCGGCAATGAAGATTCTATGGATAAAATCGTTGGGAATGCACTAGAAGCATGGCTTGGGGCGATTTACATTGACCAGGGTTTTGAATCAGCAAAAAGAAGCATAGACCAATACCTCATTCCTCGCTACATCAACATGGAACAAATTATCGACCAGGCCTTTGATTTTAAAAGCAAGTTGATAGAATGGACGCAACAGAGAAAGCTTACGTTAAATTTTGATACATCGAATACACCCAACGATGAAAACCTGTTTGTTTGCTCTATCATTGTGAACCAAGAGCTGATCGCAAGAGGTAAAGAACGCTCAAAGAAAAAAGCCGAGCAGATTGCCGCGCATGAAGCTTGCATAAAGCTCACAGTATAAGATGTCAAAACATAAGCTGCAACTTGATGACGATTACGAATTTTTGGCGTTCGGACTCAGTTGCCATTTGAAAGATTTTAGAGTGGCATGGCATTTAAGTAATGCCTTGCACTTAGACTTTTTAAAAGATATCAAAAAAGAGAATTCGGCTGATTTGGACCTGGATGAATTCGCCAAATTTGTGGCAAAAGACCCAGACAACCATTTGACCTACATCATTCTATCAAATCAAAATGAGGACGCCTACCTCTTCAAAGATTTGAAAGAATACGACTTCTTCATCTTGATCGAGGGCTACATTGATATCTTTGATGTAGAATGGTTCATTAACTTACTCCACGGGATTGAAAGCTTTCAATTCGTGGCAGAAATGGACAATAGCAAGTTCAATAAAATCCAATACGCACTCTTTGAAGAGTAGAGTGTTGATACATTAGTTATTCGCGCCTATTAAAGGCATTACCTTTCTATATATTCGTCAGATTCCGATGATAAAAAATAAAACCAAAATTGTTGCGACCATTGGTCCAGCCTGCGCGAGCAAGGAAGTGCTCACAAAAATGATCCAAGAAGGCCTGAATGTGGCGCGCCTAAACTTTTCACATGGCGATTACAAAGACCATGAGGATGTCATTAAAATCATTCGCGCCATTGACGGTGAGCTGCATACACATACCGCCATTCTTGCCGATTTGAGTGGCCCTAAGTTACGCGTTGGAAGTCTTTCATCCGATGAAGTAGAGTTAAAAATGGGCGCTGAGTTGAGGATGACTTCAGATGAAATAATTGGAGACGTCAATCGCGTTATGGTTAGCTATCCTAACTTGACCAAGGATGTAAAGCCTGGAGAAACGATTCTTCTTGATGACGGAAAGTTGCGCGTAAAAGTCGCTAAAATCGAAGGGAATGACGTGGTTACTAAGGTTACCCAAAGCGGTATGCTCAAACCCAGAAAAGGAGTGAACCTTCCCGATACAAAAATCTCACTTCCCTGCCTTACCGAAAAAGATCTTCAAGATTTAGAGTTTGCGCTTAACCACAATGTTAGTTGGGTGGCGCTTTCCTTTGTGCGCAGTGAAAATGACATCATCGAGCTTCGAGATCACATCAAAAAGAGCGGAAAGCAGGTGAGCATTATCGCCAAAATCGAAAAACCAGAAGCCGTGGAAAATATTGATGCCATCATCCATGAAACCGATGGCATAATGGTAGCTCGTGGTGATCTCGGAGTTGAAATTCCTTTACAAAATGTTCCTCTTGTTCAAAAGGAAATCGTTAGAAAATGCCAAAAAGCGGGACGTCCAGTGATCATTGCTACACAAATGATGGAAAGCATGATCGACAACATGTCTCCCAGCAGGGCTGAAGTGAACGATGTTGCAAATGCCGTGATGGATGGAGCAGACGCAGTGATGCTTAGTGGTGAGACAAGCGTAGGTAAATTTCCGATAGAGGTAGTAAACACAATGTCGAAAATCATTACTCGCGTTGAAGATTATAACGGTATATATTTCAGGGACATAGAGCACGAGAGCACTGAAGACAGAATAATCACTGATGCAATTTGTCACTCAGCGGTGAGGTTGAGCCAAAAAACAGGTGCGAAGGCAATTGTTACCATGACATTTTCGGGTTACACTGCGTTTCGTATTTCTTCATATAGGCCCAATGCTTGGATTTTCGTCTTCACTTCGAATTTTAAAATCCTCAATATGCTGAGCTTAGTTTGGGGCGTAAAGGGCTTCTACTACGACAAATTTGTAAGTACAGATCACACCATTTCTGATATCAAATATGAATTGAAGAAGGCAGGCTTTTTAGGTGAAGATGATTTATTGATCAATATTGCAAGCATGCCGATCGCCAAAAAAGGAATGTCAAACATGCTCAAGGTGAGCAGTATGTCAGAATAAAACCTGATCAAAATAAAAACGTATAGATTAAATAAAAGCGTGATCAAAGAGTTTAACATAGCGGTAATTGCGGTATTAATATCACTGACAAGTTCACTCGTGGTGAATGGCCAAGAGGACGGAAATCAATATTTTTCCAGAAATGATGGCTCGTATGAATCCACCGCATCTTGGTTTGATACAAATCATGACGACCCTAGAACAGGGATAAACCCGGGTTGCAAACTCACTACCGGATTTCAAGTTTATATTGAAGATTCACTGATTTCAGAATGCAATCCAATGCTTATGAGCGGTGATGCACAGCTAAATATCCGAAACGGTGGAAAACTGGAAGTCAATGGCGACCTAAACCACAATAGTAATACCTCGATTACCATCGATCAAAACTCATCGTTGACCATCAATAGTGAAATGCCGATAGAAATCCAGTCAGAATACGACTCATTTAAAGCAGTACTCAATACTTTGAACCAGATTGACCTTCCATCAGTTTACGAACTCAAATCTGGTCGAAAGACCATCGTTGGTTTGAAGCAAGAAGACGTTCAAAAAATCACTGGAGCTGTTCAAGATTTTCGAAAGTCAATACTCATTTAATCCGTTTCAAGTGAAGAAAGTAACGGGCATAGGAGGCGTCTTCTTCAAATCGAAAGATCCTCAAAAATCTAAGGAGTGGTATGCCAAACATCTCGGGATTCAATCGGATAAATATGGCCATTCATTCAAATGGCGCGACCAAAATGATGCCTCCAAAGAATGCATCACCCAATGGAGCCCGATGGAAGAAAAAACCGATTATTATGAACCGAGTTCAAGTGAATTCATGATCAACTATCGGGTTGAGAATTTAGAGGCTCTATTATCTGAACTAAAGAAAAGTAATGTTCAAATTGTTGGCAAAATGCAAGAATACGATTATGGAAAATTTGCATGGATTCTAGATCTTGAGGGAAGAAAGGTAGAGCTTTGGGAACCAAAAGATGAATCGATCCTTTAATCACAACCATTAAATTTTTGAAGCCAAACATCCTCGTAATCAGCAACTACAACGACCCGGTTAATCCGATTCGACCGGAAGCTGAAATATTTATTGGCTTGGCAAAAATGGGATTTGACATAACGGTGATCACACCGACACAAGGCGAATACCCAGAAAAGCTTAAAAGAGCAGGTTGTGAAATCATTGACTATTTACCCAAAAATAAATTTGACAAAACGGCCATCCAACTGATAAAAAAGACCGTAGCTCGAAAAAGTATAAAGATTGTTCATGCGTTTAATAGCAAGGCCATTGCCAATAGCGCCTGGGCCCTGTGGAACAATAAATCAGTGAAGCTGGCAACATATAGGGGATATACGGGCAATATTCATTGGTATGACCCCACAAACTATGTATCATTCCTCAATCCGCGCATCGACTATATGGTTTGCTTGGCAGAGAGCGTTCGAGAGATGTATTTAAAAAGCGGTGTTTCTCCTAAAAAGGCTATAACAATCAATAAAGGCCATAAGCGCGAATGGTATGACCACATTGCGCCAGCCGATCTCCAAGAATTCAATTTTGAGGAAGGTGCTTTAGTATGCTCGTTTGTGGCAAACTTTCGCACTAAAATGAAAGGCGTGAATTACTTGATCGAGGCGGTTTCTCGGCTCCCCAAGGATTACAAGATTCATTTTCTGATGATTGGTGAAGGCTTAGATACAGATGAAGTTGTAAAAAGCATTGCTGATCTTGGACTAAAAGAAAAATTCCGGTTCACAGGATTCAGAAAAGACGCCTCAAACTTGGTAAAAGCATGCGATGTATCAATTTCTGCTTCCATTTTTGGAGAGGCCACGCAAAAAGCAATGATCGAGGCAATGTACTTGGGCAATGCGGTAATTATGACCGATATCTCAGGAAACAGAGGAATGATCGAAAATGGTGTTTCTGGCATCATTGTCCCTCCTAAAAATGCAGAAGCACTGGCAGCAGCTATAATCAAGCTTTATAAAGATTCTGAATTGCGCATGAAAATGGCCCAAGGCTCACTTACTCGGGTCACCACCCACCTTTCTAACGAACGTACGGTAGAGGAATACAAAGCTTTCTACGAAAGAATAAGCGCCTAAAACAGCACGATTTTAATTGGACCCTTGGTAAGTCCATTCACATTTAGAAAATAGCCACCTGCCTTAATTTCTTTTACGTCCATCACCGTCATCCCGCTTGAGAGAGACGTAGGTACGATGACAGCATTGCCTTGCTTGTCCTTTAAATCTAGGTCTTCGGGTTCAATTACACCTGTGCGATCACTGTTCATTACAAAAATCTTTCTCAGCTTTTGGTCAGCGAAAACAATGGGCTGGGCTACTTCTACTTCAGGTGAGCGCATAACGATTTGATTATAAAGTTAGATCTATAAGTTCTTTACGTTTTGCAAGCATAATAAGTTGCGATTTTCTAATTTTATTGCACTATTTACCCTCAAAGTCTTAATTGTGGCCTCGCACTATAAATATTTAATCGCGTATACCCTGCCATTGGCAACATTTTTAAGCTTGTACCTTGGCGGTGTTTGGAGCTTTGCTACACTCATTGAATCATTCCTAATTATCCCACTTTTAGAACTATTGCTGCCACCAAATCAAGAAAACGGGGTTGTTGATGACGTGAAGAAAACTTCCATGTTTTATGATGTCCTTCTTTACCTCATGGTTCCTGTGCAATTTGCTCTACTCTCTTACTTTTTGTATACGATAACCTTTACAGCGCTGCAGCCATTTGAAATCGTTGGGATGATATTAAGTATGGGAATTCAATGCGGAGCAATAGGCATCAATGTGGCGCATGAACTCGGCCATAGAAATTCGGCTTTTGAACGATTCTTATCCAAATCACTCCTACTATCTTCATTATACATGCATTTTATAATTGAGCATAATCATGGTCATCATCGGAATGTGGCTACTCCAGATGATCCTGCAACCGCAAGGACAGGTGAACCTGTATATTTTTTCTGGTTCAGATCTATTTTAGGCACTTTCACTTCGGCATGGCACATTGAGAAGATGCTTCAAAAGCAAAAAAATAGCACTTATCTCACAATAAGAAATCGTATGGTTCAACTGATACTAGTCGAGCTTTCCTTCATGATCGCCATTTACATGCTATTTGGTAAGATGGGGGTTCTCAGTTTTGTAGCCATATCTATAATCGGAATATTGATGCTTGAAACAGTGAATTACATCGAACATTATGGCTTAATTAGAAAACTAAAAGAAGATGGCAAATATGAGCGGGTTCAACCGTGGCATTCGTGGAACAGTGATTTCCCTATTGGAAGAATCGTGCTATTTGAGCTTACTCGGCACAGCGATCATCACTACAAATCAAGCAAGAAATACCAAACGCTGCAGCACTTAGAACAAAGTCCACAGCTCCCTACTGGATATCCTGGAATGATGTTATTGAGCCTTGTTCCACCATTGTGGTTCAAAGTAATCAATCCCCGATTGGAACAAGTTAATCAGTGACTACGATGAGGTACTTTGAAATGCTCCAAAATAATTTGGGCGCTTCAATGACCAGTTTTCCATTTTCAACTTTATAGCTTTCAGAAGGATGATCAGTCACCAATTTAACTTTCGTGCCCCCGACTTCTATTGCGTCTAGTGTGCGAAGATCGTGCGGAGTAAAAGCAAGTCGATCTAAATCGTCATTCACTCCGTCTGACTTTAAGCATCCACCCTTCTCTAAAACACCAGATTTGATAAGCTCTCGTTTAGTTCCCACGGCAACATAAACCGTATTCAAATTATTCTTCAGCTCCTTCATTTGAGCTTCCATTGAACTCAAATTTCCCTCCATGGACTGTAAATTCTCTTGAAGCACCATGCGCTCTACCTCAGACTGCATGTACTCATCAAACATGTCTTTAAAATCCGTTCCTAAGGAACCTATATCATGGTTCAGCCGCGCCAAACGCAAATTATTATTCATCACTTTTTCTTCCATTGAACTGATAATTGAAAAGAGATTCAATGAGGTTGAACTGCTCGCACTTAGGTTTGATTCGAGGCGATCAATGTATGACTGATTAAGCGCCATTATCGGTTTCATTTTCTCCACATTTGAGCGAATCGCATCGTTTTTACCTTGGGGTGATTTCATTTGCTCTATGAGTTCACCTTCAATAGTTTTCATCGTAAGCATGTTCGAATCAATCATCGAGAACGTGCTGCCTATGGCATCGAGCAGAGAATCACGATTTGCCAATTCTGCTTTGGCAGCCGTCAATTCCGATTGAAGAGGAGTGCAGTCTTCACCACCGCAAGAAGCCAACAATAAACTTATTGAAACAATTAAAAGTGATGAGTTCAAGGAAAATAATTTCATGGTTGGTCGTTTAATTGTCAATAATTCTACTCCCAAAGTATTAATTCAACATTACCTTCGCTGAAATGAAATGGCTTTCACTTTCCGTTCTACTAATGCTAATGGTTCAACCGACCATAAAAAGCTCCATTTTCATTTGGTATCAGATCAACAAGTCAACGATTATTCAGGAGTTGTGTGAGAACAAAGACACACCTATGATGCATTGCGATGGCAAGTGTGTGCTGGCAAAAAAATAAAAGCCTCTGAAGGAACAAGAGATGAAATGCCAGCTTTACCGGCCAGTCTACTGCAAGAAATCGACCCTACCACCATCACCGAAAATGAAATAGACCTGACTGAACAATATCAAATCGTAAATCTCGGATACGGTTCTTCAGCTTCATACTATCAATCCAAAGTCATTCGCGACATTTTCCATCCTCCCATTGCTTGTTGATCATCATTGAATCAACAATTTAACAAGCAATACATAATTAATGCAATTTAAAATCTCGCTGACTGCACTTGCAGTCATATGCGGAATCAGTGCTTATGTATGCGATGTTTGCGGTTGTTCGGCTGGATCAAATATGGGCGGATGGTCTTCATTTTGGAATATAAACAGTGTTGGCGTGATGTTTTCACAGCAACGTTTTCAAAGTATCCATCCTATACTATTTGAAAACGAAACTCCTGAAGTTTCTCAAGACCTTTTTCAAACCGCAGATGTTCATTTTAGGCTGTTTCCGATAAATAACCTTTTGATTTCAGGACAAGTTCCAATCAGAAGATCAGCGCAACACGAAATAGAACAATCTACCTCGACCACGGGGATAGGTGATCCATCCTTGACTGCTCACTTAGTGCTTTCAACTTCAGATAGCTCGAAGCGATTCAGGCATAGGGTTCTTATGGGTGGTGGCTTAAAATTTCCTTTGGGCAACAACTCCCTCGTTGATGGTGATCAAAACCCCATCAACGCAAACCTCCAGCCTGGTACTGGTTCATTTGACTTTCCGCTTTCTGCATCCTATTTGATCAAAGGCGATCGATGGGGTGTGTCGGCAGACATGTCGTAAACCATCAATACGGCTAACAAAAACTTCTATCAGTATGGAAACAGATTTACGAGTAGTGTAAAACTTATGCGATGGATAAATCTCAATACCAGCTCATCCAGTTGGTTGAGGCCGTATCTAGGCGTTGTGTTTCAACATGCAGATTGGGATTTGGCCGATATACGAGTGCATCGAGTAAATCTGTATTCGAAAGGACACTTTATCTACTCGGACATCGGTGCGAGTATTCGCCTGAAGGAATTCATCCTAGCGGGATCATTCCAATTACCCATTGAGCAGCAATTTGCTCAGGGAAATATCGAAGCGCAACATGTGTTTCAAATCGAGATCAATTATCTAATTAAAACTAAAAAACAATGAAAATTCAATTTATAAATATCCTAACTGTTTCAGCTTTAGTTATTCCAATGCTCTTCAACACATCATGTAAAAAGGTTGAAGGATGCACAGACACCACAGCAAATAATTATAATGCCGAGGCCACAGAAGACGATGGAGCGTGTGAATACGAACCAGAAATCAACGCTAAAATCACAATAGATAGTCCAAAATCTGGGACTACTTACATGGAAGGAGATACCGTAAATATTCATGTCATGATCGAAACAGAAGGTGAAATCCATGGGTATGAGGTGCGCTTAACCAATGTTTCTACAGGTGAAGATGTGCTAGCACATGAAGCCCATGAGCATGACAACAGTATGATCCACTACTCAGAAAGTTGGGTCAACAATGTTTCTGGCCACAGCGATATGGCTTTGACGGTAAAAGTGCTGATTGACCATGATGGTAGCGAAGTTTCAGAAAAAGTTAGTTTCCACTGCCATACAATGATGTAAGTGAAATTGTTCGCTGAACATTAAAAGGCGCTCGAATGAGCGCCTTTTTTAATTAAGATTGAATCGTGAAGATCAAGATGATTATCCATGGCCGATCAAGGGCAAAGGCTAAATTGCAACAATTGGCCGCTAGCAGCAGATTAAACATTGAAGTCGCTCTTACCGAGAATGCCAATCACACAAAAAGTCTAGCCCAATCCAGTGAAGGTTTTGATTTGGTGATCAGCTGTGGTGGAGACGGCACGAATAATCATGTGGTAAATGGACTGATGAACATCACGCCTGAGCTTAGACCGGCACTAGGCTTTATTCCTTCGGGGTCAGGCAATGACTTCGCCAGAGTATACCCATCTGGTCCGTTGGATCAAATCATAAAACGTTGTGAAAACAAAACATTCAACCGGCTAGACCTCATCGAGCTTGAGCATAATGCCAGGAAAAACTACGTGCTCAACATGACAACCTGCGGTATTGGAGCTGAAATTGCCAATACAGTAAATGCGCGAAAATTTAAAATGCCAGGCGCGTTCAATTATTATACTGCAATAGTGGCATGGTTAGCGAAGTACAAAGCATCAAAATTGGAAATCCATTTTAACAACGAGACTATTCAGTCAGAAACCTTCATGGCCGCGATCGGAAATGGATCATATGCTGGAAATGGGCTTGGATTAAACCCCCAATCGCCTGCCGATGATGGGCTGATGGGAATTACTCTTATAGGAAGCGTAAGTGTAATTGATTTCTTAAAGTATCAATCTACCCTAAAACGCTGCGATTACATCAAAGATCCGCGTGTTTTTTATCACAAAAGCGCAGAAATAAAAATCACAGTGTGCAAAGGCACCCTTCCTATAGAAACAGACGGTGAATTCTTTGCCAGATTGAATGCTGGTGAATCGTTAACGGCTAAAATCCTTCCCTCTGCCCTTCTTTGCGTCTAACGATTCTTTGACTTTAAACGAAACCCTACGTAAGTCATCCTTCCAAACACTGGGCCCCAAATCAAGGAACTGTCAAAGTTTGGCCCAAAAGGATTTTGATCTGAGAGGATTGGATTGGCTTGTTTCACATTACTTATGTTTTCCATACCCAGATAGACGTCAAAGCGTTCTTTGAAACCTTTGGAAACTTGCGCATTCATTAACAACAATGCCGGTGACCTTGTCGCCACTTGATAGACCACAGGATTCGAACTTGTACTAGGTATTCGCTTTTCACCCTGCCACTGAACCGTGTAATCGAATTTCCAATCGTTTCTAGTTTCATAAGCCAAATTGACGAATGCCCGATGCCTTGAAACGAATGGTTTGGTCAAGAGTGTACCGCTGTATTCGGTCATCACATCATACCAACGATAAGCCAACCGCACATCGAATCTTCTGGCTATTTCATAATCAAATTGCGCTTGGGTGCTGGTGGCATAGCTGCGTCCTACCAAGTTGTGCACCCTTACCTGTCTTGGGTCTTCCATATCGATCACCGTTTGATTCTCAAACTCGGTATGGTAGGCATCAATGCTCAATGTTGCGGGTTTATAGTTAATCCTAAAGTTCTGGGTAAAATTCAATCCGGCATTCCACGCCACCTCTGCCTGTAACCCGAAGCCTTGAATAGTTGGATTACCGGAAATATTCCAAGTTCTGGAAGAGGCTAACAATGAAATATTTTCTGCAATAACATTGGCCGTCCGTTGCCCCCGCCCGCCCGAAGCGCGGAGAACAGAGCCCTCTTGAATTTCGTATCGTAAATGCACTCGAGGTGTGACAAAGAATCCGTAGTAATTGTGGTAGTCGGCTCTCAAACCAACCACAGCCGAGAACTTTTTAAAATACGTATAAGTATATTCAACAAATGCTCCAGGAACTATCTCCTCTCTATTGAACGAAGCTGAGTCGAGAAGCTCGTCATACTTATCGTACTGAACACTCAAGCCTGCTCGGTATTTATGGGTTGAAGTTCTGATGATCGACTGATATATGGAATTTGCATACAGTGATTGCTGACTGGCGTTGTATACCGTATTACCAAAATAGTTTTCATTTTCGTGATACAAGCCTTTCACCTGAAAACCAACGCTTGTGTACTTCGCATTAGGAAAGACATATCCCGTTTTACCCCAAGCGCTGTATTGCTGTGTCTTCCATCCCAGTTGGTAAGGAATGACGAACTCATTGCTCACTTGACCTCCTCTGCGCTCTTCATTGATGGCTTGAGCGCCCAACTGTCCTTCCCAGCCTTTTTGATTATTGAATTTCCATCGGTTTAAAACATTGAACGTTTCGCCAACTGGAAAATCCAAAAAAGAGTCTCCGTTTCCATTCACCTCAAACGGGCGAATATTTCCATGCAAGAGCAATCCAGTTGAAACTTTTTCATTCAACTTTTGCGATAGATTGACGTTAAGCTCTGTTCTTCCTCCTTGATTGGCATACCCGTTTACAAACCATCGATCCATCGATTCTGGTTTATGCAGCTCCACATTGATCTGACCAGTCACACTTTCAAAACCCGAAGCAACAGAACCAGCACCCTTATTGAGCTGTATTCCCTCGATCCAAACACCTGGAATGTAGGTCAAGCCCTGAACCGTAGACAATCCCCTCACGTCAGGAATAACTTCTCTGGTGATTTGGGTGTATTTTCCATCCAATCCAAGCATCTGAATTTGCTTAGTTCCAGTAACGGCATCCGTGTATACTACATCTACTGACGGATTGGTTTCAAAACTTTCAGAGAGGTTACAACAGGCTGCTTTGTACAACTCCTCCTCGCCAATATTCTCAGTTTTGAGCACATCCATGTAGGAAATTTCCGTTGATTTTTGGCGATAGATTACCTCTACTCCATCCAGTTGTTTTTCTTGCTTGAGGATGATGGTCAACTTATCAGGTTGCTCCACAACAACAGTATCACTGCGATAACCCACATAACTGAATACCAATTTGTTAGTAGAAGTTGAAATAGGAATTTCGAAGTAACCATTTGTATCTGTGGAAGTGCCCACTTGCGTGCCCAACCAATACACATTCGCAAAAACAACAGGAGTAAACGTGGCCTTTTTGCTTTCCTGAATGACCATGCCACTCACCATTTGCTGTGCATTCATATTCAATCCAAGGATCACTAATCCGAGGAGACCAATAATTCTTTTCATGACTTAGTGGTCGTGCAATTCTTCGTACCGGCAGCAATCAGGAAGCTTGGCGTAGTCTTTCTCTGAAACTTCACGATTATTGGTACTATGACCAGCCTTTACGATGCGTTCTTCAATTTCTGAGATTGAGGTTTTATCTGACCTGTACGCCAAAACCAATTGGTCTGTGATTTTATCCCAACTCACAAATTTTACTCCTTTGCCATAGGCTGCTTCTTCAATGCGCTCCTTGCACATGCCGCAAATGCCTTTAACGATTAGTGTGTCTTCAACGACTTTTGATTGAGCAAAGGATGAAAACGAGAAAAAAAGAAATAATAGAGCGGGGAAAATGAATGTCAATTTCATAACGAATAATTTAAGTAATACATGTTTTAATTCAATCTGAGGGAATGACTAAAACACTTATCCGTAAATTATTAATGCATGGTATTGAATGACTCTATCAATGGCCTTGGGCGGCCCACGATCTAAAAAAGAGTATGTTTTTGGACTAGAATCAACGGCAATGATAACTGGACTCCACTGGAATGTCGAAATCAATGGCAAGATCGTTTTTGAAACATCTAACTCTGTCGGAGTGCTATGGTCTTCTTCAAGCTGAACGAAGAAGGACTTTTCCTCACAGCAACCCTTGATTGGTTTTTCAACCAATTCGTCACAAGGACAATACGTGTCAAACAACGCGTAATTGACATCAGAAATTTCTCCCAAGCAATAATGTACTTCCAGTCCATAACCAATGGAACTCATGAAGTAAAAAATAGCTAGAAAGATTCCCGATAATTTCACGTCACAAAAGTAATTCAGACATTCTTCGAATCGACTACAAGAATGTTAGTAATCCTTATAACCCTATTTCTGACGGAAGAAAATCTGAATTGGCACACCGTTAAAATTGAAATGCTTTCTCATTTGATTCTCGACAAACCTACGGTAAGGCTCTTTGATGTACTGAGGCAAGTTGCAATAAAAGGCAAAGGTTGGCGCATGTGTTGGAAGCTGCTGTACATACTTTATTTTGATGTATTTGCCCTTGGTTGCTGGAGGTGGTGTTTGCTCAATGATAGGCAACATGGTTTCGTTTAACAGATTGGTTTTCAATCGCTGTGTTCTGCGTTTATACACATCCAACGCCTCTTGCAATGCTTTATGAATCCTTTGTTTGTTAATAACAGAAGTAAAGATGATCGGAACATCCTCAAATGGAGCGAGCTTCTGGCGTAAGTTATCCTCAAAAACCTTAGAAGTATTGGTCTCCTTTTCGATCAAATCCCACTTATTAACTAGCACCAATACACCTTTACGATTCTTTTCAATCAACCCAAATATGTTTAAGTCTTGCTGACCAACACCTTCTTTGGCATCAATCATCAAAATGCACACATCTGAGCTCTCAATAGCCTTAATGGCGCGCATTACCGAATAAAACTCCAAGTCTTCGTGTACCTTGGCTTTCTTTCTGATTCCCGCAGTATCTACCAAGGTAAACTCAAAACCGAAGGCATTGTAATGCGTGTCAATCGTGTCTCTCGTGGTACCGGCAATATCAGTAACTATATTTCTATCTATGCCTAAAAGTGCATTCACGAAACTTGACTTTCCCGCATTCGGTCTGCCTACCACAGAAATTCTTGGAAGTTCGTTTTCCTCCTCTGGTTCTTCCTCTGGCAATAAGGCTATGAGATCATCCAACAAATCCCCAGTACCACCACCATTGATGGCAGAAACAGGATAAATCTTGTCAAACCCCAATTCGTAAAACTCAAAACTATCGGCATGATTCATGGGATTGTCAACCTTATTGGCGACCATCATTACTGGCTTATTGCTTTGACGCAACATTCGAGCAACATCGCGATCTAAATCATTCACCCCGTGTTTCGAATCGCACACAAACAAGATCAAGGTGGCCTCCTCCATAGCAATTTTAACCTGCTTGGCGATTTCCTTTTCGAAAAGATCGTCTGTTTCTTTGACAAATCCTCCTGTATCAATCAAAGAGAACTCTCGGGTTCCCCATTCTGATTTACCATAATGCCTATCGCGTGTAACACCTGAATATTCATCAACGATTGCTTGCCGTCTGCCTACGAGTCTATTGAAGAGTGTGGATTTGCCCACATTCGGCCTTCCTATTATTGCTACTAATGCCATTGAATGTGCAAAGGTAGGCTTCTTTTAACCCCTTTGATGTCAATGGTTTTGAAAAAAAATTTGGAGGCGACCAAACAATGCGATCTTCGTCTTCGTGTAGGGGAGTAAATCACTAACAATTTACATCATGAAACGAATTTTATCAATTTTAGCGCTCACTGCTCTTTCCTACATGGGATACAGTCAGTGCGCAATTTCTGTAGCGGCATACCCTTCGGTTGCCAATATTGGAGACACAATCAGTCTCTATGGTTATGGAAGCACCAGTAACAATGGTTATTTTGCATGGACTATGCCTGGTGGCGCCCCTTCTTCGGGAACAACGTGGGACACAACAAGTTCAATCGGTGTGCAGTATTGGACCCCAGGCACCTACACGATATGTGCGGTTTGGTATGATAGTACTTGGGCTTGTGTAGATAGTGCTTGCACTACAGTTACTATCAATGGAGGAGTAACAACCATAGATTCTGTTGCAAGCACACCAACTACATGTGGTTCGTGCAACGGTTCTGCCACTGTTTTTCCTGGTGGAAATGGTGTGGCTCCGTATACTTATGCATGGAACAACGGGTCAACTACCGCAACAATTTCAGGGCTTTGTGCTGGTACATATTCAGTGACCGTTACCGATGCCAATGGAGATAATGAAGCGGCAACGGTAGTTATCAACGGAGTTGGAGGCAATGTAGCTGTAAGTATTACCGCAAACAACTTGACTCCTTGTGCCAATGATTCAGTAGTGCTTACGGCATCTGCTAATGGTCCTGGAATATCCTACTTGTGGAACACTGGTCAAATCGGAAGCACCATTTATCCTAATTCTTCTGGTCAGTATATCGTTACAGCCACTGATGCTAATGGATGCAGTGGTTCTGATACCGTTGAAATTTACTTTGAATCCCCAATAATCCCTTCCATCAGCACTATAAACGAAACATGTGTTTCTTGTTGTGACGGTGAAATAGGATTATCTGCAACGGGAGGTAATGGCTCATTTACTTATGCTTGGAGCAATGGCTCTACAAGCGCTAACCAATCAAGCTTGTGTCCTGGAACTTACACGGTAACAATTACAGATGCAGTTTCTGGATGTACTGAAGTGGCTTCAGCTACAATTTCAGCTTTCAGTTGTGCTTACATCAGCGGATTTATTACTCAGGATGCTCCTGCAGTCGTTTATTTAATCGAAGAAAATGGTGGAGTGCTTTCTGCTGTTGACAGTATGATTCTTGACAGTGTTGGAGCTTATTACTTCCAAGCTTGTCCAGGTACTTACTACGTAAAAGCTGCTTTGCTTCCTGCTCACCCAATGTATGCCTCATACATCCCAACGTATTATGACAGTGCTGCATTATGGTCTTCGGCCAATGCCATTGTTGTAGGTAATTCAAACATCTTTAACTTGGATTTCTCGCTTCTCGCTGGAACCAATACTGGCGGACCAGGTTTTGTAGGTGGATCAGTGATAGGTGGCGGTAACCGAGGAGAAGGTGATCCAGTTGCAAACGCTCAAGTATTCATCACTGACATGAATGATAACGTTGTAGCGTTCACTAGAACAAACGCTCAAGGCGCCTACGAAATGACAGGTTTGGCTTATGGCGATTATAAGATGTATGTCGATATATTGAACAAGACATCTTACCCAAATATCTTCACATTGGATGAAGGGAATGAAGGTCTAGAAAATGCTAACTTCTTGGTGTATGCTGATTACATTCGACCAGAGTCTCCAACAGGTGTAGAGTCGATAGTACTAAGTAGTGCTAAATTGTTTCCTAATCCTGCAAAGAATAAATTGACGATTCAAAGCGAAAACCACATTCAGCAAGTAGTTATCTATTCCGTATTGGGAGAACAAATGATTCAAACAAAAGCCAACAGCAACGCATTGAACATTGATCTTTCTGAACTGGCTTCGGGACAATACATTGTTGAAATTCAAAATGAAACCGGTGTGCAGCATCAAATTCTTGTAAAAGAATAATGCTTATGAAGAGCAACCACTAACGAGAATGGGGGGCGCAGTCAACGGACAGCGTCCTCCTTTCTTAAATTAATAAGGTCCATTGAAGATCACCGATGATCTGATAAAACGAACAAAAAAAGGAGAGCAAAAAGCCCAATTTGAGCTCTATAGGGAATGTTATGGCCTTATGATGAAAATCTGCTTGCGTTATCAAAAGGATAACGACAGCGCCAAAGACTTGGTAAACCAAGCCTTTTTAAAAATCTATTCGAACATTGATCAATATAATGGGACAGCACCGTTTGAGCAATGGATGAAACGTGTAACCATCAATACATGTATTGATGAATACAGAAAGAACAAAACCAGGAACGAAACAACCGATCTGCAAAATTTTTCAGAAGAATTTTGGAGTGCTAAAGTGACTGCTAGCAATGCAGGTTCGCAATCCATGGATGCTGAATCTTTGCGCAGTCTGATTAGATCGCTTCCTTCAGTAAGTCAGCAGGTGTTTAACATGGCCGTGTTGGATGGCTTTCCCTACGATGAAGTAGCAAAAAGTCTAAAAATTTCAGAAGCAACATGCCGATGGCATGTGCATTTCGCCAGAAAAACATTGCAATCGATGCTCAAAAAAAGTATGAATAGCCTAACCACATTAATGCTATGAGTCAAGACAATTTAAAAGACATATTCAATGAAGCTTTTGCCGCAGAGTCCATTCCATTCGACAATGCCGCCTGGCAAGAAATGAATAAACTATTGATCGCACAACGCAGAAGAAAGTTCTTCTTTGGATGGTTTTCGGGCGGAACAGCTGCCCTTGCATTACTACTAGGCATTTACTTTTTACAGCTCCATTCAGTTGCATCGTACATGCCAAGAGAGAATAATTTTTCTTTTGAAGAATTTACCTCTGAACATATTCACGCTGATATTGCTTTAGCCAAGAAAAGCATCGGGCAATCTTCCAGCGAGGTCAAAGTGGATGATTCTTCTGTTGATCAGAATCCATTGAACACAGTCGCTTCCGAGGAAACCCCTCAAGCACAAAAAATTGAAAAACCCAATGCTGCATCCATCAAAACCAAAGAGTCGTTCAGCAGACAAAATGAAAAAACACCATCGATCGCTGAATCGGTGGAAACGCCAACGATGGCAGTATCTGCATCTTTTAAAAATGAAGGATCAATAGAAGAAAACATCTCAGAAACATCACCGGCCGAAAGGTTGACAGTTGCCTCAATGGAAGACATAGGTGTTCCTACCATTGTTTTCTCTGAAACGATACCATCCAATGACCTGTTAGAATTGATGCCCATTCTTGCAATAGAAAATAATACTGATCAAATAGCTTTTGAAGACCGCACAGTTCCTAATATCACAAACAAAAGATCGCTCAACACCTACCTCAACATAGGTTTCTCAAAATCTTTTGACCGACCTGCTGCATCAGGCTTTAGTCGCTGGGGACAACGAGGTGGAATTGGCGCTACCTATCAACTTCAGAACAAGCTTTTACTGGCGGCAGAAATAAGTATCGCGCGAGATATGGTAAATTATGAAGAAGTATCTACCAGAACAGAATACGGCTATGAGAAATATGTGTTCGAGCAAACGGTTCGCGTGAAAGAGATGCTCTTAACCGAACTTCCTCTTTTGATTTACTTTCGTCAAAATCGATTGATGGTTGGATCAGGAATTAAGCTCGGTTACCTTCTCTCCTCCAGAATTGAAGAGGAAAACAGCCAAACAGTGACCATAGAAGATGTTGGTTTTGCTAATTGGAAAGACCTCAATTCCATGCGTGTTTCCATCCCTATCGATGTCAATTATCAATTGAATTCAACGTATTTTGTAGGATGTCGATACCACTATGGTCTCAACGATGTATTTGATAGAACTGCATTTACCGACCGTAATAACCGATTTGACCTTTACATCAAAATGAACTTAACCCGATGAAAAAGCTTTCCTTCTTTATAGCGGTGGTATTCGCATTGGGAGGCTGTAAACCGTACGAGCCCGATACGATTGAGCCCAGCACCAATCCTGTATTTAGCGTGGCCGCAAGTTTCAATGGAAATCCCATTTTGATGGATGCCGATGCCGGTTTCATCTCGACAAGCTCTTTTGACACCGATTCCTTAGGTGTTGCATTCTACGCAGGAGATATGGCTCCTTGTGCTTTCTGTCAGTCAGAATTTACTTTCAGGTGGAGAAGCAACGACAAGGAAAATCCGAGCATCAACGCAACCGTAATGGACCGCGAACCAGCCTATCGCTATGCATTCAATACCGACACGCAGCAAGTGTATAATGTAACTCTCCAAGCTGAGCCGAGTGCGGCTGTCTCCAGCTATCTCTGGACAATTGAAGGAGTTAATTACGCTACCGAATCGGTTGAAGTACAATTTTCATCGACAAGTAACATGACCAAATTTCCTGTAACCCTCGAAGCGACATATGCTTCGGGTTGCACTTCGAGCATCACAGACACTGTTTACTTACCAAACCATGGATGTGATTGCGATATCAAAGCAAAAATCATTGATTCGTTGCAGTTAAATTATAAAGCTGTGGCAACTGGTGGAAGTTCATTTGACTACATGTGGAACTTTGAATCAGGTAGCCCGGCATCTTCTTCAGAAGTAAACTACTACTATGATAATGCTCCAGCTGATGGCGTTGATGAAGTGCAGTTGAGCATTCAAACCGAAAACTGCAGAGCAAGCAACAAGTGGAATCAATTATTCCCTCAAAACTCAACCGCTTGCACCATCAATTTTAGCAAGAGCATAGAGGTTCAATCCATTGTTGTTCCAGGCTCATTGCAGGATGATTTAGGCCAAATTGAACTCGAATACACCGATGGAAACGGAGATACTTGGAAGTCAATTCTGGTCGAGCAAGATCAAGCATCAAGTTTCAAAGTGCTGAATGTGGAAGAATACCTCGATCCGTTCACTTCAAATACTAACCGCACAAGCATGAAGGTTGAAGCAGAATTCAACTGCTTGCTTTCGAATGGCAGTGACGTGATGAGAATGAGCAATGGCAAGTTTGTCTTACCAATCGGCATTGGTGCCGATTAATACCCGTATTTCTTCAATTTACGGTCATCGTTTCTCCAGTCTTTATCCACCTTAACAAAAGTCTCTAAGAAGACTTTCTTACCATAATAATCTTCCATAGACTTACGGGCTTGGGTTCCAAACTTCTTGATCATAGAGCCACCTTTCCCTATGATGATATTTTTTTGAGAATCACGGGCAACGATAATCACCGCCCTGGTGCGAATGATATCTGGCTCTTCTTGAAAACCCTCTATCACCACTTCTACAGAATAGGGGATTTCTTGTTGGAAATTGGACAGAATTTTCTCTCGGATGATTTCAGACACGATGAAGCGATCGTTTTTATCGGAAAGCTGGTCTTTGGGAAACCATTCCGGACCTTCTGGAATTTCAGCCTTAATCGAACGAAAAAGCTCCTGCACGTTGAACTTTTCGGTAACAGAAATCGGAAAGATCTTCTTCGCCTTTGGGAAAATCTCTGCCCAATAAGCCATTTCAGCATCCAAGGCCGCCTGATCTCCCAAGTCAATTTTATTGATCACCACATACAAGGGCTCTTCGGCTTCTTGCAATTTCTGCAAGATGCGTTCATCCTTGAATTCACGATCGCCTAGCTCGGCCATAAACAAAAATAAGTCTGCATCCTGCAAAGCTTCCTTCACAAAACCCATCATGCTTTCCTGCATTTTATAGGCAGGCTTGATCACGCCTGGCAAATCGGAAAACACGATTTGGTATTCCTCGTCATTGTAAATACCAAAAATGCGGTGCCTAGTGGTTTGTGCCTTCGGATTGATAATGGCCAGTTTCTCTCCAATAAACTCGTTGAGCAAGGATGATTTCCCAACATTAGGATTCCCGATAATATTTACAAAGCCTGAGTGATGTGCCATTATACGCGCTCTATAATAGTTGCATACCCTTGACCAACACCGATACACATCGCCACAAGGGCATACTTCTTATTCTGTTTGTGCAATTCAATGGCCGCAGTTTGCAGGATTCTCGATCCTGTCATTCCCAGCGGATGGCCAATGGCAATGGCTCCTCCATTTGGGTTGATTCGAGCATCGTCATCGGCAACGCCCAATGCTCTTGTACACGATAATGTCTGCACAGCAAAGGCTTCATTGAATTCTAGAATATCCATATCATTCATGGTCAACCCGGCCCTTTTCAAAGCCAATTTTGACGCCTCTACAGGGCCGATTCCCATGATGCGAGGCTCAACGCCTGAAACTCCCGATGACACGATGCGCGCCATTGGAGTGAGGTGGTGTTGCTTTAATCCATCTTCACTGGCAACGAGCATTGCTCCTGCTCCATCGTTCAACCCAGAGGAATTTCCGGCAGTCACGCTTCCACCCTCTTTTCTGAATGCAGGACGCAACTTTGCTAGTCCTTCCAAGGTACTGGTTGGTTTGATAAATTCATCCTGACCAAAAATCAAGGGATCTTGTTTTCTGCGTGGAATTTCCACTGAAACAATTTCTTCAGCCAATCGACCACTATTCTGAGCTGCCGTTGCTTTTTGCTGACTCCATAGCGCAAATTTATCTTGATCTTCTCGGCTCACGCCAAATTCATCCACCAAGTTTTCTGCTGTTTCGCCCATGGCGTGGGTGCGGTATAATTCTTTCATTCTCGGATTGACAAAGCGCCAACCGAAGCTTGAATCGTACATCTTGCTATCATTGCCAAAAGCACTAGCACTTTTGCTCATCACCCATGGCCCGCGGGTCATGTTCTCTACTCCACCGGTTACAAACAAATCGCCTTCATTGGCAGCGATGGCTCTTCTGGCATGCACCGCAGCGCTCATACCTGAGCTGCAGAGTCTATTCACCGTTTCACCCGGCACTTTCCATGGCATGCCAGCTAAAAGTAACGCCATGCGTGCTACATTCCTGTTGTCCTCTCCCGCTTGATTGGCGCAGCCCAAGATTACATCATCCACTGCTTCCCAATCAACTGAAGGGTTTCTTTTCATTAATTCTTTGATGACCAATGCGGCTAAATCATCGGTGCGAACCGCTGAAAGTGTTCCTTGAAATTTTCCAATTGGGGTTCGAATAGCGTCAACTATAAAGGCGTCTCTCATGTTTTAACTTTAATTGTGCAAAGGTGGCTGAATCAATTTGATTCTGGAAACCAATCTTTAGACGTACGATAAACCGTGCCTTTGAAAAGCGCTACTGTCTTGTTTTCTTGATTTGAAATGGTGATGTGATAAACCGCTATCTTATTGGAAAGACTCTTCTCTTTAGCAACCGCAGTGATCACATCTCCTTCTTTCAACGATACTGTATGAGAAATACTAGTTTCAACACTCACTGCCATTCGGCCATGACCGTTGCTTGCAAAGGCCAATGCAGAATCTGCCAACGAATACGAAATACCTCCATGGGCGATATTAAATCCATTGAGCATGTCCTTTCTTACCGTCATTCTCAACACTGAACGTCCCGCTCCATCCTCCAATCGCTCTATTCCGAGCCACTGACTGAAAGGATCGTTATTGAACATTCTGTCGACTACTTTTTTCGCAATACTTTCGTCTTTCATGAATCGTTGGATTATTCAGTACAATATTCGCATAATCTATTTTCAATACCGTAAAGTGATGAAACATCTTTCCATTTTCCTCTTCGCATTGCTCAATTTAAACGCCATTGCTCAAGACCGTTCTTTATCTTCTGTTGAAGTAGAATTACAGCGATTGCGACAAGATCCAGGATTGAAGCATGGCGAAGTAGGCTTCGTGGCCGTTAATCTTGACAACGGAAGCATCATCACAGAACACAACAGTTACCGGGCGATGATTCCTGCATCGATTCAAAAACTGTTGACGACCAGCACTGCTCTTGCATCCTTGGGAAGTAACTATCGATTTAAAACAAGCATCGCATACACAGGCGAAATCATTCAAGGAACGCTTCACGGGGATTTGGTGATTTATGGTGGAGGTGACCCCACTTTCAACTCAAGGTATTTTCCCAATCAAAACCATGATCAAACCATTAAAGAGGCCGCCACAAAGGCTGGAATCAAGTCAATCACTGGAAAAATAATCTTTGACCTTTCACTTTACACCGAACACACCACGCCAAGCGGTTGGCTTTGGGAAGACATGGGCAATTATTTTGGTTCAACGCCAACAGCATTCATGTGGGCCGATAACACCATCAATTTAGACCTGAGAAGCGGACAAGCCAGAACTGCTGTGATGTTGGCTGACAGTTGGCCCTGCGATAGTAAATACCAATTGGATATTGATATTAAAGCCTCTACCGACAACAAAGACAACGCCTGGTTTTATAGTGCCCCCAAAGGAAATATCATCTATGGAAAAGGAACTATTCCAGCACATAAGGATCGTTTTACAGTAAAGCTTTCAGATCCAGATCCGGTGCAATCTTATGCTGCACACTTGGAAAAATTGCTCGGACTAAAAGACATCTCTATTCAGCGCAACTACACGCACATTGAATATGCGAGCGCGAGAACATTGATTGAGCTTACTTCTCCCTCATTGAAAGAAATCATCACTATTACCAATCAGCAAAGCATCAACCTTTATGCTGAAGCGCTGAACCTTATTGCAGATACCGCAAAAGATTTAAAATCTGTAGAAGGTGGAGTACGGTCGCTTGAAGCCTTTTTAACGAAGAACAAAATTCGATACGAGGGAAATCGATTTTTGGATGGCAGTGGCGTTTCACCGATGAATAGGATGACGCCTCAGGTCATGATTGATTTACTTTCAGCAATGTACAGAAGTCCGATGAAAGAAGACTTTCAATCAACCTTGGCCGTTGGAGGACAATCTGGTACGTTCAAATATTATTTCAAATCTGGCAAAGTAGCTGGCAATATAATTGGCAAAAGCGGCACGATGAACGGTGTGCGCAATTATGCTGCATACGTCAAAAATAAATACGGAGAAACCGTTGCTTTTTGCTTGATGATGAACGATTACGATGAAGATCGAAAATCAGAAATCATGAAGAAAGTAGAAACCTTGATGGAAGCTGTTATTGAACACTAAGCTCAATAAAACTTACGCTTAAAAGCAGCATATTGTCTCAACAATACACTTGCTCTGTAGCGCTCTTCGTGGTAGGCTAAGTACAATTTATCCAAGCCATCCAATACTTCTTGAATGCCTTTTTCATCGGCCCATTGCAATAAGCCTTTAGGGTAATTTACGCCCTTGGTCATGGCCAAATCGATGTCTTCTCGAGAAGCAACACCCAAGTGCAACGCATCGGCTGCCTCGTTGATCAGCATGATCAAAATGCGCCAAACGATGGCTTCGCCCACCACTTTGTTCGTGTCAGGCTTTGGCGCCTCTGCACCTTCCGAATAATCATAATACCCTTTACCTGTTTTTCTACCAAGGTAACCGGCTTCAATCATGCGCTTTTGCGTGAATGAAGGCTTGTACCGTGGATCATAATAAAATGCTGTCCAAACAGTTTCGGTGACGGTGTAATTGATATCGTTTCCAATGTAATCCATCAATTCAAACGGCCCCATTTTGAAGCCACCAATTTCTTTCATGGCCCAATCGATGGTAGCCATATCTGCTATTCCCTCTTCATATATGCGAATGGCTTCGCCATAAAATGGTCGAGCAACGCGATTTACAATAAAGCCGGGAGTGTCTTTGGCAACAACGGTTTTCTTCCCCCAACTATCAATCATTTCCTTGGCTTTCCGCAAAGTTTCATCGCTCGTTTGCACAGCAGGAATAATTTCAACCAACGGCATCAAGGGTGCAGGATTGAAAAAGTGAATTCCGATCACTCGGTCAGATTTTTCGATCGATGCGGCAATAGATGCAATGGATAAAGAACTGGTATTTGAAGCCAAAATGCAGTCATCGGCAACTTCTTCTTCAAGGCATTTGAAGACTTTCTTTTTCACTTCTAAATTCTCCACAATGGCTTCAATCACTAACCCACAATCATTGAATGAGCTGTAATTGAGTGTGGTGTGCACCAAGCCTATAATTTCATTCGCTTCTTCGTGCGTCTTTTTTCCTTTTTCAACCAAGCGGTTCATCACTTTTTTCAAGCTCTGCTCAGCTTTTTCTAAAGCCGCATGATTGGTATCAAATAACCACACCTTATGCCCTGCCTGAGCAGCAACTTGAGCAATTCCACTTCCCATTGTCCCTGCACCAATGATTCCGATCTCCATTTTCATATCACTAATCTATTCTCCAATAAAAGTTGGTTTTCTCTTCTCTAAAAATGCTTGCACGCCTTCTTTGTAGTCTTTCGAAGAAGCCGCTGCTATTTGCTCATCGCCTTCGCGCTTTAGTTGTTCTTCCAATGAGTTTTGATAACTTTCGTTGAGCAGTCGCTTGGTAAGACCTAAACCAACGGTTGGTCTGTTCGCCAATTTTGCTGCCAACGCCCAAGATTGTTCTTCAAACTCATCGTCTGCAATGCTTTTGTAAATCATACCCATTCGTTCTGCTTCTAC
>Ga0181553_10000572_pt1 | contig 32085 bp, 33 predicted proteins | sample 011ome_17_FD_133753 | JGI IMG/M metagenome (GOLD analysis project Ga0181553, IMG submission 133753) | Coastal salt marsh microbial communities from the Groves Creek Marsh, Skidaway Island, Georgia - 011502XT metaG (megahit assembly) | ecosystem: Environmental > Aquatic > Marine > Intertidal...
AAAGTTTAATGAAAGTGAAATCATTAACAGAGTTATTAAGATTAAGAATTTAACTAAATGTGATGGCGTTAAGATAGAAGGTAATTTAGAATTAATAGATATTATAAAATACTTAACTAAAAAAAATATACCAGTAATGGCACATTTAGGGCTTCAACCACAAAAATATTCTAATTCTAAAAATTTTAAAATATATGGAAGAAATAATAATGATTTAGAAAAAATTTTACATGAGTCTATTTTATTGGAAAAAGCAGGTGCAATTTCCATACTCATAGAGGGAGTTTTGACTAATATAGCTAAAATAATAACGCAAAAAGTAAAGATACCTACTATCGGAATAGGAGCTTCAGAGTACTGCGATGGTCAAATATTAGTTTCTGAAGATATGCTAGGTTTATTTACTGAATATCACCCCAAATTTGTAAAAAAATATTCTAATTTAGCAAAGTCAGTGAAGATAGCGGTTAAGAAATTTGCTGAAGAGGTAAATGAAAAAAAATTTCCAAATAAAAAATTTCGTTATGATTAATATGTTCTTGAAATAGACTCTTCTAATAATTTTTTCATTAGCTTTGATTGATTATTTTTATAAAGGTTTAATATTTGTAATGAGTTAGATCTATATTTCTCAAGAAATTTAATAATTTCTTTTTTTATCTCGTATTTACTTAATAAACTTGAGATAAATTTCAGATCTTTATTAGACCTTTTTTTCTTATCAAATATTGAGCAAACCAAAGTATTTTCCTCTATTTTTGATTTTTTTAGTAATAAAATGATAGGTAAAGTTACCTTTCCCTCTATAAAATCTTTACCAATTTTTTTACCAAATTCTTTTTGACCAAAATAATCCAAAGAATCATCAATAATTTGAAAAATTATTCCAAAATTTATTCCTAATGTATTAAGTCGCTTAATTATTTGATTATCATGATTGCCTAAAATTGCAGGTATTTTCATTGCTGCGCCAAATAGTTCAGCGGTTTTTAAAGATATAATTTGAATATACTCTTTAGCGGTAAGCTTTATATTTTTTTCATTTGTTAGTTGTAAAAATTCTCCTTCAGAAATTTTACTACTTACTAGAGACATTGCCTCCATAGACTTAATAGACTCACTTTTTGCCATTAGCTGAAAAGATTTAGAAAACATAAAATCACCTAACAGGATACTATATTTATTATTCCAAATAGAATTAATACTTTTTTGACCTCTTCTAATCTCTCCTTGATCTATCACGTCATCATGCAACAGTGTTGCTCCATGAACAAATTCTAATGCTGCTGCCATATAAATATCATTTTTTATTTTCGAATAATTATTATTAATCATTTTTGAAGAAAGTAGGCTCATAACAGGTCTTAATTGCTTTCCTCTTTTTTTAAAAAAATACTTACTGAGTTTTAGGATTAATGGATTTTCACTTTCAATATAAAAATCTAATATTTGATTAGTTTTTTTTAACTTGATGCTAATTTCTTTATGAATTAGATGTATAATATTATCAAAAGAGCTAGTAACCATTTCTTATAATGTTATATACCAAAGATTACCTCTTAGAGAGCAAAATCACTTACTACCAGTTAGAAAAGGGTTATAGAAGTGGCATTGAACCCATAATATTGGCTGCACAAGCTAATGAAAATCATAAAAATATCCTAGATTTAGGATGTGGAAACGGAACAATTTCATTAATTATTGCTCATCGTTTTCCTGGTACGAACATTCATGGTTTTGAAAAAAATACAATTCACCTAAAGATTTCAAAATTAAATAAAACCACAAATGGATTTAAAAACATAAAATTTACTAATCAAGATGTAACTAAATTCAATAAAAAATACTTGAGAACTTTTGATTTAATACTTACTAATCCGCCATTTTTTTTTACTCATTCAGTCATTATGTCAAAAAATAAATCTTTAAAAGATGCCAAATATATAACAAAGAATAACCTTTATCTTTGGATAGAAAATGCTCTCAAGTACTTAAAAATTAATGGAGAATGTTACTTAATTAATAGATTTGAAAATCTAAATTATATGTTAGAAATATTGAAAAATCTAAATGCAGAAGTAAGGGTAAAACCTATATTATCGTTTAGGAACTCTAAGCCTAAAAATGTATTGATAATGTTTAAAAATAGTACTTTTTACAAAGAGAAAAAATTGAAAAATCTTATAATACATACTAAAACATCTAGATACTCAAAAAAAATTCAAAATTGGTTTAAATGATATTTAATAAGCAAAAAACAATAATTTCAATTGATTTAAAAGGGATGATAGCTTCAGGTGGTAGAGCACCCTTAAATATTGATAATTTAAATTCATTATTCTCTAAAATTCAAAAATTAAAATTTGATGCACTATCAATTAATATTAATTCACCTGGCGGCTCCCCTGTCCAATCATCTTTAATTGGTCAAAAAATACGTGAAATTGCAGATAAAAAAAAATGCAAAGTTTATTGTTTTATTGAAGATGTAGCTGCATCAGGTGGCTATTGGTTGGCTTGTTCATCTGATGAGATTTATGCTGATATGAACTCAATAGTAGGCTCCATAGGAGTTATTTCCGGAGGTTTTGGATTTAAAGATTTAATTAAAAAAGTTGGTGTTGAAAGAAGAATTTTTACGGCTGGAGAAAATAAAAGTTTTTTAGATCCTTTTTTAAACGTTAATAAAAAAGATCTTGTTAAGTTAAAGTCTCTTCAAACTCAAATCCACCAAAACTTTATAGATTGGGTCAAATTAAGAAGGGGAAAAAAATTAGACTCAAAAAATTTTAAAGAGATTTTTTCTGGTTCTTTCTGGCTATCTAATGAAGCAAAAAATCTGGGTTTAATTGATGGTATTGATAATGAAAATAATTTTTTTAGAAAAAAATTTGGTGACAAAACTAAAATAAAAAAAATTAAACAACCAAAATCCCTAAAGCAAAAACTTGGTCTTGGTCTTAATAGCGCTATTGCAAATGATATTTTTTCTAAAATTAAAGAGGAATTACTTTTTAATCGTTTTGGTCTTTAACATTATATGACAGCAAAAAATATGGATGATTTGGTTTCTCTATGCAAAAGAAGAGGTTTTATATATCAATCAAATGATATTTATGGAGGGATGAAGGGCTTGTATGACTTTGGGCCCATGGGCGTCGAATTGAAGCTCAACTTAAAGTCTTCTTGGTGGAAATCAATTGTTTATGAAAGAGATGATGTAGAAGGCTTAGATGCTACCATTCTAACTTCACCTACCGTATTAAAATATTCTGGGCATGAGGACACTTTCTCTGACCCTTTAGTGGATTGCAAAGAATGTAAATCTAGATTTAGAGATGATCAAATTGAAAATAAAACATGTCCAAACTGCGGGTCAAAACAATTAACTGATCCAAGACCTTTTAACCTGATGTTTAAAACAGCAATAGGACCTGTAGATGATGGAAGCTCTTATGCTTATTTAAGACCAGAAACTGCTCAACAAATTTTTGTAAATTTTCGAAATATTGTCGACTCCACTAGTCGAGTACCGCCTTTTGGAATAGCACAAATTGGTAAATCGTTCAGAAATGAGATAACCCCACGAAATTTCATTTTTCGAGTTAGAGAGTTTGAACAAATGGAACTAGAATTTTTTGTTAAACCAGGCTCAGACGAGGACTGGCATAAATATTGGGTAGAAAAAAGATTAAAATGGTGGGCAGATCAGGGCGTTGACTCAAATAGAATAAAACTCTTTGAAGTTCCCAAGGGAGATTTGTCTCATTACTCTAAAGCTACATTCGATATCATGTACGAGTTTCCTCATGGTCTCGAAGAATTGGAGGGTGTTGCAAATAGAACTGATTTTGATTTGGGATCGCATACTAAAAATCAATCTGATTTTAATATCAAATCAAAAATTCAAAAAAATTCTCACTCAACAACCAAATTAGCAATACAAGATTTAGAATCCAAAGAATGGTATATACCCTTTGTGATAGAACCTTCAGCTGGTGTCGAAAGAGGGGTGTTGGCTATATTAAATGAAGCTTATACAGTAGAAGAAAATAATAATAGAACTGTTTTAAAACTTAAGCCTCATTTATCTCCAATCAAGGCAGCCGTGATTCCTTTAAAAAGAAATAATAAGGAATTAGTCGACTTAGCAAATAAGGTAAAAACTGAGTTACAATCCCTTGGATTAGGGAGAGTTATGATCGAAAATTCGGGTAATATTGGAAAGAATTATCGAAGACATGATGAAATTGGGACTCCACTATGTATTACTATTGATTTTAACAGTCTTGAAAATCAGACTTTAACTGTAAGAGATCGAGATACAATGAGTCAAGAAACAATAAGTATTTCTGAGGTTTCTAACTACTATCTTAGCTATTTTAAATCTAATTAATCAATTTTAAATTGTATTTTAAGAAACTTTCATTTTTAAAATCATCAATTGAGAAGCGAATAATCAAATAGTTTCTAAACTCAAACAATACTTCCAAATTTTTGATTATTTCATAATCATTTTTATCAAACTCATAAACTTTAATTATTTTTTTTGTTAGTTGTCGATGTTTAATTCTTGAAACTACTTCTTGCCCTATATAACACCCTTTTTGATAATCCACGTAGTTATCATAAACTTCAGAAGGCAAAACAGTGCCTTGTGGTAAGATATTTGCATCAATAATTCCTTTTGATAATTTATGTAAAATATAATTACTTTCTAATTGGGTTATCTCAATAATTTTTAGTTCCACCTCTGATAATCTTGAATATTTTTCAAAAAATGTAAAAAAATTTGACTGATCATGTGAACAAAAAATTTCATACCCATCTTCAAGCTTATTAATTTGAATATCATAGTAAATTTTACCTTGGGGCGTAAGTATATAGCTATTAATTGAAGTGACTATTTTTTTTAAATCATTAGTGATTAAATTTTGTAGAAAGTCAAAACTCTCTAAACCTGAAATTTGAATTTTAATTGGATTTAAGGTTTCAATTTTCATTATTTATATTATTTATATGTATATATATGCATTTACTTTTTATTTCATCTAATAGAATTGGTGACGCGCTCATAAACCTTCAAGTATTAAATAAATACATTAGAAACAATAGAAAAAATATTGAAATCACCTTAGTTTCAGGATCGCTTCCTTTGCCCCTCTATGACGATTATAATATGATTAAAAAAAGAGTGATTTTAACTAAACGAAAATACAATCTTCATTGGTGGGATCTATATAAAGAATTATCTAAAGATAAGTATGATGAAATTATTGATTTTAGATCTTCACTAATTTCCTATTTTTTAAGAACAAAAAAAAGAAAAATTTTTAAAATGAAAAGATTGCAAAATATTTATCGACAAATTCATGAACATTTTGAGACAGACATTAATAGAGATTTTAAAATACTCACTGATCGAGTTAGAAATATTTTTCCAAAATCAAACTACGCATGCATCGCTCCATTTAGTAATTGGCCCCCTAAAGAATGGCCAACTGATAAATACATAGATGTTTGTAAATATCTAATTAGCAAAGGAGTAAATAAAATTTATATACTAGGTTCTGCTGAGGAAAGTAGTAAATTTGAATTTTTTTCAAATGCTCTTGCATCTAATGTTATAAATAGATGTGGTAAGCAGCATATTTTAAATGATTATGGTTTGCTTTCAAAAGCAAGATTATTTATAGGAAATGATTCATCTATGATGCATATGGCTGCTTTAAGCAAAACTCCTTCTGTATGCTTATTTGGACCAACTAATGATAAAATCTATTTTCCAGAAATCTTCTCTCACTGTCATTTGGTAAGATCATCAGAGTCTTATGAAGATCTAGTTAAAAGGACAAATAATTATTCTTTAAATAATTGTTTAATGGGTGATGTAAATTATAATCAAGTAATTGAAAAAATAGATCTAATATTGAATGCTTAAAATTTATCAACCTTGTGATTTTCATGTCCACTTAAGAGAGGGCGACTTATCTAAAAATGTCCTAATTGAAAATAATAAATATTTTCAGAAAATTTTAATTATGCCTAATTTATCAACTCCAATCACAAATTCTGATTTACTTAAAAAATACAGATCTCAAATATTAAAGAATAATAAAAAAACTGAAATTTTATTTACTATATATCTTAATCAAAAATGTAATATTAACGATCTAAAGAAAGCCAAAGAAGAAAATTTATTTTTTGCAGCAAAGCTTTATCCTCTCAATGCTACAACAAATTCACAATCAGGAGTATCAGATGTTAAAAAAATGGCTAAATATTTCGATTTTCTTGAAAAAAATAATATCCCGTTATGTATCCATGGAGAACATATTCACAATAATGATGATCCATATGAGAGAGAAAAGATTTTTTTAGATAAAGAGCTTTCATGGATTGTTAAAAAATTTGCAAATTTAAAAATAACGTTAGAGCATATCACTACAAAAGATTCGGTAGAGTTTGTAAAATCTAATACAAATACTGCCGCCTCTATAACTGTTCATCATCTACTTGAGAATAGTTACACTTTTTTAGGCAACTATTTAAAACCTGAATTATTCTGTAAACCGATAATAAAAAATAGGGACCATCAAATATCTTTACAGAAAGCTGCCCTTTCAGGTAATTCTAAATTTTTCTTTGGATCTGACTCTGCACCACATCTTTTAAGTAAAAAATTTTCAGAAAGTTGTTGCGCAGGTGTCTATTCAACTAAATATGCTGTATCTAATATTATTCAATTTTTTTACTCTAATAGAAAACTAAGTCAGTTAGATAATTTTTTGAGTTTAAATGGATGTAAACATTATAATTTAAACCATAACCAAAGTATGGTTACTTATAAAAAACTAAAAGGACATAGGTTCCAAAAACTAACTAAATTTAAGGATGATTTCCTAATAAATTATAATCATTTCAAAGAGTTTTGGATAAAGGCTTAAGAACTAATTAACTTTGTTAAATGACCCATTTTTCTTCCAGATTTAGGCTGTTTTTTATGATAATCATGAAAATACTCATTAGTTAAAAAGTTACTTCTTTTTCGATAAATTTCAATTTCTTCACCCAATATATTATACATTTCAGAATGATTTATTAATTGCGGTTCTACTTTGGGTAAATTGCATACCGCCCTAATATGTGACTCAAATTGACTAACGTTGTAGGACTCAATGGTTAGATGACCGGAGTTATGTACCCTAGGCGCAATTTCATTGAGGAATAATTCTTCATTTTTATCGATAAAATATTCGAAACAAATAACACCCACGTATTCCATTGATTCAATAATTTTCTCAGACCATTTAATTGACTGATTATAAATTTTAGGATCAATTTGAGCAGGGGATGATGATTTGTATAATATTTGATTTTGATGAATATTTTGTATTGGCTGATAAGTAAAAAGTGTTCCATCAAGATAGCGCACACCGATGACAGATATTTCTTTTTTTAAATCTATTTTTTTTTCTAAAATATACTGATCATTATTTACATTTTGAATTTGATTAGGATCTTCAATAACAGTTTGTCCTTTTCCGTCGTAGCCCATTTTTCTAGTCTTGAGAATTCCAGGAAAGTAGTTATTTGGTAGTTTTGAAATTTCATCTGAAGATTTAATTTCAACAAACGGAACTGTAGGTATACCTAGTTGGTTTACATATTTTTTTTCGGTTAATCTATCTTGAATTACAAGATTAATATTAGGCGAGGGATGAACTTCTAATTTTTTATTAATATAATCTAGAGTTGTAAAAGGAATGTTTTCAAACTCGTAGGTAATAATATCACAGCCTTTGATAAAATTATCAATTTCTTTAAAATCATCATAATTTTTTACTAGGTAGGAATTTGAAAAATTTATTGCTGGTGAGTCATTGCTATCAGTATATATAAAGGTATTAATTCCTAATTTTGATGCTGTTTGACAAAGCATCATGCCAAGCTGCCCACCTCCTAAAATTCCTAAATTCATTATTTAGGAGATTTTTTTACTTGCCTTGTTTGATTAACTCTCCAGCTAACAAGTTTTTTTTCAAGGGATTTATCATTTATTGATAATATTGATGCTGCGTATAAGGCGGCATTTTTAGCACCATTCTCTCCTATAGCAACAGTTCCTACTGGTATACCAAATGGCATTTGCACAATTGATAGTAAACTATCAAGGCCTTTTAAAGTTTTTGATTCAATAGGTACCCCAATTACAGGAATATGGGTAAGAGCAGCGACCATTCCAGGTAAATGCGCAGAACCACCGGCACCAGCTATAATGATTTGCACATTTTCTTCATGGGCCTTTTTGGCAAAATCATATAATCTTTTAGGAGTTCGATGGGCGGATATTACTTTTGTAGTATGTGGTATCTTAAAAATTTGCAGAATTTTACTTGTATGTTTTAGAGTTGACCAATCACTTTGGCTTCCCATGGCAATTACAACATTATTATTTTTTTTTGGCATTTATTGAAATCTTTTTGCAATCTTAAAATATAAATTATAGGGCATTATACTAGCAAACTTCATTATAAAATTAAAAGGAAAAGGGAAGCTAATTTCAAAACCATTTTTATAAATTCTCTCATAAATAGTTTTAGCAGCTATTTCAGGTTTAATAATAAATGGCATTTTAAATTTATTAATTTTTGTGGCTGGGGTATCCACAAATCCTGGGTTAATTAATTTAACATTACATTCAAGTTCAATTTTCAATGACTCAGCTAAATTAATTAAAGCAGCTTTTGTTGGGCCATATGTAACTGACCTTGCAAGTCCTCTGTATCCTGCAACTGAGGATATTATTCCAATAGTATGATGCTTTTTTAGATAAATATTCACTCTTATAAGTTCTAAAATTAAATAGTTGCTTAAAACATTTGTTTCAAAAGTTTTCCTTGAGTCTAAAAAATTTAGCTCTCTAAAGGTATCAGGAATATAAATACCTGCATTTAGTATAAAAGTATCAATATCTTTATTTTGAGATAATATTTCATTTAGTATTTTTTTACTATTTTCAAAATTTATTAAATCTATTTGAAAGATATCTAGTTTATCAGAATATTCTTTTTTAAGTTCACTGAGTTTGTCTACGTTCCTACCTAACCCAATAACTTTCCAATTATTTTGTAGATAAATTTTTGCAAGTGCAAATCCTATCCCACTGGTAGCACCTGTCAAAAATATTTTTTTATTTTGAGAATTTTTTAATGAATTCTTTAGCATAATTTTTGTGCTCTATAATTTTGGCTTTATCCATTTTGTTTAGAGCATAGTACATCATAGAAAGCCTATGGTTTGATTTAAAAAAGTTTTTATTTTCATCAATAAAATTCCAATATAGACCATCTAATTCTTTTATCCATGGCCCTTTACTGTAGTTGCTCATTTTTAATAAATAATTGGAACCGCAAATATAAGGTTTGGTAGCAAAGATGCCCCCATCACTGTATAAACCCATACCAAATACATTTGGAGTCATCACCCAATCTGAGGAGTCAATAAAAGTTTCCATAAACCATCTATACACATCCTGGGGCTTAATTCCCGTTAAATTCATAATATTACTTATAATCATTAGCCTTGGAATGTGATGCAAATAACCAATATCTTTTAATATTTTGATCATATCGTTGAGTATTGGTATAGATGTTGAGGCCTCATACCAGTGGTTAGTCAAGCTTTTAGTATTTGAGAAGAAATTTGATGTATGAAAATCTTTATAATGTTTAATATTTAAAAATCTTATAAATTCTCTCCATCCAAATATTTGCCTAATAAACCCCTCAAAATTATTTAATCCATATTTATTAAAATCACACCCATCTAATGCCTCTCGGATCTCTAGTGGGGTAATTAAGCCCATATTTAAAGGGGCACTTAGTAAACTATGATTTAAATAAATCTCGTTCTGATCAACAAAGTCTTCATAGTTCCCAAAATTTACTAATTTAGTATTTATAAAATTTGATAAAACTCTTCGTGAGTCCTTTGAATTGAAGGGGAATACAATTTTTTTATTAAGATTGCCAAAATGTTTTGTAAAATATTTTTTAATAATTTTTTCAATTTGCTCGTAGTATCTCGACTCAAAAAGTTCTGATTTGGGAGGGACATAAAGTTTGGGAGTTCTTTTTCTGTTTTCTTCATCAAAACTCCATTTGCCCCCAATTGGTTTACTTTGATTCATTAAAATATTAAAGTCACTTCTAATTTTTGAGTAAAAATTTGATAATTTCGGATTTGTTTGATTGGTGAATTTTTCAATACCCTCATAAGGTAGTAAAAACATTGGGGAGTGATGAAAATTAGTTTTTATACTATTTTTTTTAGAGAATTTGATAAATTCCTCTCTGAAATCATGATCTTCAATTTCAAAAACATTAATTAATTGAATATTATTTTTTTTTATAAAATTATGTAATCCTTGAAAATAGTTTTTGTATTTATTTATATTCTCCTCTAACTCAATGTATTTAATATTGTATTTATTAGTCTTAAGTAAATCTCTATATTCTCTCATACTAGCTAAAAAATAGTAAATTTTAAGCTTATGATGTTTTACATAAGTACATAAACCATAGTCTTCTTGCATAAAAAAATAGTTATTGTTTTTGAACTTAGCTATGTTAGCTAAGGGGAAAAGTTGATTGCCTAATATTACAAAAGCCTCATTCATGAGGATTTTTTATTTTGTAATCAACGTAGATCTACCACCGTCCACGTTAAAATTTTGTCCGGTAATCCATGAAGATTTTTTAGAAATTAGAAATGATGCCATACTACCTAAATCATTCCCATTTCCCAATCTGGACATTGGGTGCATTTTTCCCAGTCCATCGGCAATTTTATCATTATTGGTAATAAAATTTGACATTTTTGAATAACTTAAACTGGGTGAGATGATGTTAAATCTAATTTTTGGAGCATAGTCAGCTGCTAATGATAATGACAGTCCAGACAATGCACTTTTTGCAGATGATATTGCAGCATGATTTTTAAATCCTTTTGTAGCAGCTATAGTAGAAAAAAAAACTACAGAGGAATTATCTGCCATTTTTGATATTGAAAGTTTCATAAAGTTAACAATATTATAAAAATTATCATTCATCACACTTTTAAAATCATCAACAGATGTATTAGAAAAAGGCTTTAAAGTAATCGAACCTAGCGCAAAAACTATACCGTCTATATCAAATTTAATGTTTTTTATATATTCAGCCACCTGGTCATAATCATTAATATTCATTGAAGAGGTAAAGATTTTATTAGAATTTATTTCTTTAACTTTACTTAAATCAATTTCACTTCGAGATATAAGATATAACTCATTTTCATCTTGCATATGTTCTATGCAAGACTGACCTGCCGCACCACCTGCACCAACAATAATAATATTACTCACAGTGTTTTATTCGATATTTTGAATATTTAGATTTCAGGATTTAAATATTTTAAGAGTATAAGTAGTTATACCAACTAATATAAATGTACCCAATAACTGATGTATACTACCTAAAGCCACTTGCACTTCGCTTATTACGACAAATATTCCGAAGATAATTTGTAAAAACACCAATAGAGAAATAATTAAAAGGTGGTTTTTTTGGACTGGGTTATCGATATTCTTAATAAATTTAAAAAGTATAATCAATAGAAATATGATCGAAAAATAGGCAAGTATCCTATGAAAGAAGTGAATGAAAACTGTATTATCAAATACACCAAAAAAATTTTCTTCTATAAAAAATAAATTTTCAGGTATGAAACGATCCCCCATTAGCGGCCATGTGTTAAATGACATACCAGCATCTAATCCAGCCATAAACGCCCCGTAAATAACAACAATCAATATAATTAAATTAAATGAAAATATAAATTTTTTATGACTTGTTGTTTGGTAAGAGTATTTTGAACCAAATAGCCTATTGAGTAATAAATAAAAAATAATAGAAAGTATCAACTGAGCAATTAATAAGTGAATTGCTAATCTAAAATGATTAACATATGGATTGATATTTAATCCGCTTTTAACCATCCACCATCCGATAAAACCTTGAAAACCACCAAGACAAAAAAGTATTAGATATATCTTAAGCTCTTTGTTAGTAAAATATTTCTTATAAGCAAAAAAACAAAAAGGAACTAAAAATAAAAGCCCAATAAACCTTCCAATCATTCGATGGATATATTCCCACCAAAAAATGAATTTGAATTCATGAAGAGTCATATGTAGGTTTTTAATTTTGTATTCAGGGTAGTTTTGATAATCCTTAAAAAGTTTTACCCAGCTATTTTCAGACATAGGGGGGATAGCTCCCAAAAAAAGATTCCAATCAACCATTGAGAGGCCGGACTCCGTTAACCTTGTGAGCCCGCCTACCGCAATCATTATAAGAACAGAAAGGGATAAAAATATTAACCAAATTGATATTAAATCTATTTTTTTTGTAGCCATTATTTATTTTATACAAATAGCTCAATTAAATTGGATGTAGTGAATAGGTCGCATTACTATCATGATTTTATTGATTGAAGTTTAAAAATATGTAATTTATCAACCTTAAACAATGCCATATTCAATCAATGTAATAGATCATGATGGTAATCATCATCAATTAGATGCAACTGTAGGCTTCTCTATTATGGAAATTATTAGAGATGCAGGCCTTGATATTGAAGCAATTTGTGGCGGTTGTTGTGCATGCGCTACATGTCATTGTTATGTTGAAGATAGCTGGAAAGATAAAATTGCAGCCGCAGATGATGACGAAGAATCAATGCTGGATCAAGCATTTGATGTTCAAAAAAATTCACGCCTCACTTGCCAGATACCATTTACTGAGAACTTAGATGGCATTACTGTCACTTTGGCTCCAAAATTTTGACAGATTATAATAATTATAAATCTTGGCCTTTTAATGAAGCTAAAAAAATCGTTAAAAGACTTGAGTCTTTAAAAGATAATAACAAGACAATAATTTTTGAAACTGGATATGGACCATCTGGCTTACCCCATATAGGTACCTTTGGAGAAGTTTTAAGAACAAATATGGTTAGATTTTGTTTTGAAAAACTCACTAGTCGTAAAACTGATTTAATTGCATTTTCAGATGATATGGATGGTCTTAGAAAAGTTCCTGACAATGTTCCGAATAAGGATCTATTATCAAAATTTATTGATTTTCCATTAACTTCAGTTCCTGATCCTTTTCAAAAATTTCCTAGTTTTGGACAGCACAATAATGAAATGTTGATTGAGTTTTTAGATCGTTTTCATTTACCGTTTACTTTTCAAAGTTCTACAAACGCCTATAAGTCTGGTATTTTTAATGAAACGATAAAAAAAATTCTTATCAACTATGAGGAAATTAAGGATGTCGTTTTACCAACTCTAGGAGAAGAGCGAAGAAAATCTTATAGCCCATTTTTTCCTATAGACTCTGTCTCAGGTAAAATTTTACAAGTGCCAATTGAGGAAGTTAACTCTGATGAATTCACGGTAAGTTATTATAATGATGGTAAAATTGAGTCTAAATCAGTGATGGACGGTAAATGTAAACTTCAATGGAAAGTAGATTGGGCGATGAGGTGGGCCGCTTTCGGAGTCGATTATGAAATGTGCGGTAAAGATTTAACGGATAGTTATGCACTTTCATCCAAAATTTGCAAAATAATTGGCTCAACCCCTCCAGAGAATTTAATATACGAACTCTTTTTAGATGAAAATGCTGAAAAGATAAGCAAATCAAAAGGTAACGGCATTAGCATTGATGAATGGCTAAAATACTCCATTGAAGAAAGCTTAGCCATGTTCATGTATCAAAGACCAACCACTGCAAAAAAGCTATATTTTGACGTTATACCTAAAAACACAGATGAGTATCTGTCTCATTTAAATAAATTTAATGAAGATGATAAAAATGCTGATAACCCAATATGGCATATTCACAAATCCATTAATCCTCAATATCAATCAAAAATAAATTATAGTCTTATACTCAACGTCATATCTGTTTGTAAATCTGAAGACCCTGCGGTTATATTAGGTTTAATTAAAAATTACCAGTCGACCTTCTCCAAATCAGAGTTAGACTATGTTAATAGAATGATACTTTGTGGAATAAATTATTTTAAAGATTTTATTCAACCTAACCTTAAATTTAAAATACCAAACCCAGTGGAAAAATCTATACTACTGCAGGTGGTAAATAGTATCTCTTTAATTGATGAAAAAGCTGACGCAGATGATTTTCAATCTGCTATTTTTTCTATTGGTAAAAGTTCTATTTATAAAGATGATATAAAAAGCTTTTTTAAACTAATTTATGAAGTTGTATTTGGTCAAGAAAATGGTCCTAGATTAGGTTCTTTTACGAAAATTTATACTAAAAATAAAACCATAGAGTTAATAAACTCTAAACTGGATGTATAATCTAGCACATCGTCTACTAAGCAAATTTGAACCAGAACTCTCTCATAATTTATCTATCAGGGCACTTAAATTAGGTATCTACCCTAAATTAATCGATAAGTCAGAGGATACATTACTAGAACAGTCGATTTGGGGGAGGAGATTCAAAAATCCTATTGGGCTGTCTGCTGGCTACGATAAAAATGCAGAAGTCATAGAGCCAATATTAAATTTAGGTTTTGGTTTTACTGAAGTGGGCACTGTCACACCCCGCTCTCAACTAGGCAATCCTAAACCAAGAATATTTAGATTGAGGGAGCATCAAGCTATAGCCAATTCGCTAGGTTTTAATAATTTGGGAATGGATGTTTTTGAAAAAAATATTAATCAGTTTAATATGCAAAGCAGCCTCCCTAATAAAATTGTGGGAATTAATATTGGAAATAATAAAGACTCCATCGATATATTAGATGACCTTAAAATCTTATTTGATCGTCTACACAGACTCTCTGATTATATAGTAGTAAATCTATCATCACCTAATACACCTGGTTTGAGAGATAATCTAAAATCAGAAAACTTTAATAGAATTGTTACTAGTCTTATTAAGTTTAGAGAAGATAACCATTCAAAAGTACCGATTTTATTCAAAATTTCGCCTGATATTTCAGATCAAGATAAAAAAGATATTGCGTTAATTGCACTAGCAAATGATGTTGATGGACTAATATTAACAAATACGACAGTAGAAAAATCCTTTTTAGATTATCAAATCAAAGGAGGTATTAGCGGTAAACCTCTATTTGAAAAATCCAATAATTTAATCAGGGATTTTTATACTTTAACATCTGGCAAAGTAAAAATCATTGGTGTGGGGGGTATTTTTAATGCTAATGATATATTACTAAAGATGAAATTAGGTGCTTCTTTAGTTCAGTTGTATACAAGCCTTGCTTATAAAGGACCGTATCATATTAAAAATTTAATTTCTGATTTAAAAAATTTAATTCATCAAGAAGGTTATCGAAATATTTCTGAGCTAATTGGTCAGTCATCTTGAAAAACTTAAAGACTTTTACCGAAATCATTAATTTATATGATTTTTTTCTTTTTGATCAATGGGGAGTATTACATAATGGACATTATAAATTTTCAAATGCAGAGCGTTGTCTCGAAAAACTAAAAGAACTAAATAAAAAAATAATTTTGATATCTAATTCTTCACGACCAATTGAATTATCGATTAAAAATTTGACAAAATTAGGTTACAAAAACTACCTATATGATTATTGTATCACAAGTGGTGAGATTGCCCTAAATGCAATTAATGATGATATATATAAAATTTATGGTAAAAAATGTTACCCACTTTATGTTTCTGAAGAAAAAATAAAAATTTTTAAACTTAATTGTAAATCTTCAATAGCTAAATCTGACTTTGCAATGATAGCAGATATACCTAATAATTTAGAAATTTTAGATTTTGCAGAAGATTTAGATTTGATGATGAAATACAACCTTCCATTATTTTGCTCTAACCCAGATTATTTAGTATTTGACAATAATAAGCTATCTATGTGTGGTGGAACTATAGCCCAACTTTATGAGGATATGGGGGGTAAGGTTTATCGATACGGAAAACCTTTTAGGCCTATTTATGAGAATATCATTAAAAATCAAAATATAACTGAGAATAAAAGGGTTTTGGTAATAGGAGACTCTCTTTGGCACGATATAGCTGGGGGTAATGAGATGGGATTCGATAGTTTATGGATTAAAAATGGCGTTCATAAACCTCAACTTCTTAAAAAAAAAGAAATTGATCCTTTAATATCGAAATATAAGCCCAAATATGCAATTTCTGACCTAAAACTATAATAACGGGTGTTGTAAAAAACAAACTTTTGTATTATAAACTCACTTCATGTCTAGAAGCTGCGATATTACTGGTAAAAAACATCAAACTGGCCATCATGTTAGCCACTCTAACATCAAGTCAAAAAGACGTTTTTTAGTCAACTTAAACAACGTGACTCTCTTTAGTGAATCTCTAAATAGAAAATTTAGGTTTAGAATAGCCTCTTCAACATTAAGGACAATCGATAAGCACGGTGGTTTAGATCAGTTTTTAGCAAAAGCAAGTTCCAGAACATTAACTGATAAGGCACTAAAAATAAAAAAACAAATTGAAAAAAACGTTAGCCATCAAGCTAACTAATGCTTCAAGAAGTTTTTTTTAATCTTTCTCTTTATCTTCAAAATTTTCCAGTTTTAACCTTGTGGGCTTTTCAAGTTCTTTTTTGTTATTTCGCAATACTTTTTTTACTAAAATATTTTGGAAAATTAGGCATCTATGTTTATGTGTCTGTAGCAATTATTCTAGCTAACATTCAAGTATTAAAAGTTATAGAGTTTCCATTTTTTCCAGAGCCGATGGCTTTGGGTACTATACTTTTTATATCTATTTTTTTATGCACAGATATTCTTAATGAATACTATGATAAGAACTCTGCAACTAAGTGTATTTATTTAGGAATTTCTGCTTATCTTTTTTCAACTTTAATTATGTTTATCACAATCTCTTTTAATCCAATTGATATTAATTCCTTTCCTGAGTGGTCGTGGAGTATGCAAATGCATGAATCAATGCAAAATATTTTTTTACCCCAGTTTCCAATTATTGTTGCTAGTTTATCTGCATTTTTCATTAGCCAAAAAATTGATATTTTTATTTTTTCATATTTTAAAAATAAAAATTCTTCTCATTTATGGTTTCGAAATAACATTTCAACAATTTTTTCACAGTTTGTTGATAATTTGATATTTAGCCTAATAGCCTTTAATTTTCTCTTGTCAAATCCTGTGCCAATCATAGATCTTATTATTTCTTATGGAATTGGTATTTATATTTTGAGAATTTTTCTTGGTTTTTTTGATACAATTTTTATTTATTTAGCAAAATACTTTGTACCAAAAAGTGAGTAATTTTTTCCAAATAACTCACCAGGTTAAAGACAGTAGAGCTAGAGTAGGATTAATTAATACTTTTCATGGTGTTGTCGAGACACCAGCTTTTATTTTTTGTGGAACAAAAGCAACTGTTAAATCCGTTCTTCCAGATCAAATACGAAATGCTAATACACAAATAATTTTGTCAAATACATACCATTTGATGATCCAACCAGGTGAAGAAATAATTGCAAATGAGGGTGGTATACAAAATTTTACTAAATGGCGAGGACCAATGATGACAGACAGTGGAGGATATCAAATATTTTCTTTAGGACATGGTTCTGTTTCGGAGGAAATCAAGGGTAAAAATCCAAACTCAAAAAGAAAATCTTTAATTAAGATTAATGAAGAAGGGGCTATTTTTAAAAACTATTTAAATGGAGATTTGATTTCACTGACGCCAGAACGATCCATTGAACTACAAAGAAAATTTGGAGCTGATTTAATATTTGTTCTTGATGAATGTACTCCCTATAACGTATCCAAAAAATATACTGAAAATTCTATGCATTTAAGTCATCGTTGGGCACAACGGTGTTTAAAATCTTTTAAGAATCCATTTGCGGGATATGAAAACCAATATGGATCTGCTGGCCATCAACAACTTTACGGCATTATTCAAGGTGGGGTTTATGAAGACCTCAGAAAAATTGCCTGCGAAGAAACGTGCGCATATGATTATGATGGACTTGCCATTGGAGGATCGCTAGGAGGCACCAAAGAACAGATGCATGAAATTTTTTCAATGTGTTCCAATTGGATTGATCAAACTAGACCCGTTCACGTACTTGGGATAGGGGGATTGGACGATATTTTACATGGTGTAAGTTGTGGATATGATACTTTTGATTGTGTATCCCCAACTAGAATTGCAAGACATGGCATAATGCTCTCTTTTGATAAAATTAATGGGCACAATCTTAATAATTCTTTCTATAAAAATGATCATTCTCCGTTGGATGACGAGTGTGATTTAACTGAGATTAAAAATTTTTCAAAGGCGTATGTACATCATCTTTTTAAATCTAATGAAATTTTAGGGATGGTTATACTATCGATTTACAATATATGGTTTATGAATAGGTTTTTCACTCAAATAAGAAAAGCAATCAAAGATAATAATTTCAGTTTTTATAAAAATGAAATTTTATCCAAAATTCATTAAGTAAATAGTGACTCAATTTTATCAAACATAATCCCACCCAATTCCTCAATATCATGAATTGTAATTGCTTTAGAGTAGTATTGGCCTACATTATGACCTATACCAATTGCTAAAAGTTCAATATTTGACTTTTCTTCAATTGCAATAATAGTGCTCTTAAGGTGTTTTTCAAGATAATTGCTATTATTTACCGAAAGTGTTGAGTCATCGACTGGAGCGCCATCAGAAATAACAATTAAAATTTTTCTAGTTTCTGGTCTTTTAGATAATCGTGATGTAGCCCATAATAAAGCTTCACCATCAATGTTTTCTTTTAAAAGACCTTCTTTAAGCATTAAACCTAAATTAACTTTGGATTTTTTTGAATTTTGATCCGCAGATTTATAGATTATATGTCTTAAATCATTTAACCTTCCGGGATTTTTATTTTTTCCATTTTTTAACCAATACTCTCTTGTTTTGCCTCCTTTCCACGCCTTGGTAGTAAATCCTAAAATTTCAACTTTTATCTTACATTTCTCCAGGGTGGAGGCGATCATATCAGTTGTAAGCGCAGCTATCATAATGGGCTTACCCCTCATGGATCCTGAATTATCAATTAATAGAGTTACGATGGTATCCTCAAATTTTATTTCTTTTTCTTTTTTATAAGACAAGGAATTAGAAGAATTTGTGATTATTCGGGTAAGCTTAGAGGTATCTAAAATACCCTCATCTAGATCGAAGTTCCAAGATCTATTTTGTTTTGATTGAAGTTTTCTATAAAGTTTATTGGCTAATCTAGATATTTGTTTTTGATATAAGTCGCATTTCTCATCTAACTGTTTGCGCAATGCAGTTAGTTCTTCAAAATCACATAATTTAGCAGCTTCAATAGTTTCATCAAACTGATTAGTAGCTGCTTTATAATTTGTTCCTAAATTTTTATAACTTTCTATAGATTTAATATTTTCCTCTATAATTTGATCGTTGAATTCAACATCAACTTCTTCCCCTTGAACGCTAGATTGATTATTGTCTAAATCACTTTCTTGAGGGTTAAAACTGTCCTCATTTTTATTCTCCTCAGGGGTTTTAGACTCTTCTTCTTTTTGATTTTGTTGTTGATCATAATTTTCATCATCTTTTCCATCATTAATATTTTTATCATCTTCATCTTCGATATTTCTTTCAGTGGGATAAATTAATCTAAGTAGTTTTAAAGATTTTTTTAAAAATAGTTCTTGAGAGTTAAGAAAATGGGGTAGCTTTTCTAATTCTGTGAAAAACTCTTCTTGATTTTCTTTAGTGACAATACTTTCGAAACTTTTTTTATCAATTTTTTGTTTACCTTCAAATAAATCTAAAAAATATTTAGTTATAGATACATAAAAAATATCTTTGACTTCAGTATTTTTTTTTTGTTTAAGTAATTCAATTCTTCTTATCCATTTTAAAATAATATTTTTTTTTACCCCTATGTACGATTGTGATCCATAAAACTCATATCTTATTTTTTCTAAAAATATTAATTCATCTTTAATATCGATGTTAAAATTAGTTAATTGATTTAAAGCAGATTCATTGTGGTATTTTTTTTTTAAAGCAAACGAGTCTGAGGCACCTCGCATATCAGTGAAATCAAAAATGTTCGAAATATTTGGCAGATTTAGCGTATCCTCCTTCTCTAAAATAATATTAGAGTTTATGTTTAGTTTGAGGTTTTTATTTTCGGAGATGGTTTTATTAACAGTATTTAACGTACTTGATAACTGTTTAGGGGGAGGGCTATTTTTAATTCCAGGCAATTATAAGTCTATTCCCAAAGCTCTTTGAAAATACTCTTTATAAATGTCAATTTCACTTTCATCGCATTTATTTAAAAAAGTAAAATAAAATGAAATTTTTATATCATTGATTAACTTATAATTTTCAGCCCACATAATGACAGTTCGCGGACTCATTAAAATAGAAATATCTTTTTGTTCAAAGCCTTTTCTAGTTAAATTCGCTAATTGCACCATTGATTTGATGACTTTAATTTCATCTTCATTAGCATTAATTTTACTAGAGATAATTTTTACTTCTTGTTCTTCAGTTAAATAATTTAGCTTAGCTACAATGTTCCATCTATCCATCTGTCCTTGGTTAATTTGATTGGTCCCGTGATAAATACCTGAGGTATCTCCCAAACCAACCGTGTTGGCAGTTGCAAAAATTCTAAAATAAGGATGGGGTGATAAGACTTTACTTTGATCTAATAAAGTTAATTTACCTTCACTTTCTAAAACTCTTTGAATTACAAACATTACATCTGGCCTACCAGCGTCATATTCATCAAATACTAATGCAATATTATTTTGAAATGCCCAAGGCAGAATACCTTCCTGGAATTCAGTTACTTGTTTGTTATCTTTAAGAACAATCGAATCTTTACCTATAAGATCAATTCTTGATACGTGGCTATCTAAATTTACTCTAATGCATGGCCAATTTAAGCGAGCGCAAACTTGTTCAATATGTGATGACTTGCCAGTTCCATGTAAACCTTGTAAAAAAACCCTTTTGTTAAATTTAAGGCCAAGTAAAATAGCAAGAGTTGTATTTTCATCAAAAAGGTAGTTTTTATCTATTGTTGGACAATGCTCTGAATGATTAATAAATTTTGGAATCTTGATATCAGATTTAATATTAAAAGTTTGTTTTGATGAGACTTCTTCTATTGGGTTTTCAGTATCTATTTTGATGGGTTCAATTTTATTCATTATTTGTATCTTTCAAGTAGGTAGTTATAGGCTTCAATAATTTTTCTAAATTTATCAATATTTTTTTTACTATTTCCAGTAATATCTGGATGAAATTTTTTAACTAACTCCTTATATCTCTTTTTTATCAAGTTAATATCGGCATTAATATCTAAATCTAGAACGGATAATGACCCAAAAAGTTTATTTTTTTTATTTAAATCTTGATTGGGGTTCTCAATTGACCCCATCTCTTCACCATTTAAAGTGAAATTGAAGTATTTCATTCCTGAGCCAAAAGGTTTAGTAGGCCTTCTCCAAATTGTGTCATATCGAATATCATTTTCAATTTGGTCAGCGTTCATCTTATTATGGTAATTCCAATTTTTATTAAAATCTTTTATATGGTCTAAGCAGAACCATTGATAATTATTCAAATTATCATATCCAATTGGAGCCCTGTAGTCGCCAAACTCTTGACAGTCAGGATGATTACATAAATTTTCTGTATTACTTTTTTTCTTCATATAGTATTTTTTCAAATTAATGAATATTGAAGATATTAAAAAGCATTTATTAACTATTAGTCAATTTGAAATTTCAAATATTATTGATAATAGCTTTAAGCATAAACACCATGCTGGTGTCCTAAATACAGAGAATGATTTAACACATATTGAAATTCATATTATTAATAAAAATGCATTAAAAAAAGTTGATATTCATAGGGTCGTTTATGAAAAATTAGATTTGTTTATTAAACAAGGTCTTCATTCAATAGAAATAAAAATATTAAATTGAGATTTTTACTTTATTTATTTTACTAATAGTTCTAGAAATAATTTGAAGTTTAATATCTTTATAATAAAAAACTTTACCAACTTTTGGAATTTCTTTGGCCAAATCATGTATTAATCCAGATAAAGTAACGTATTGATCGGGTAATTCTAGATTTAAACTTCTATTAATTTCTCTAATACTTGAATTGCCATTAAATAAATAGTTGTTATCATCTATTTTTTTTAAATAGGTTTCATCAGTATCAGTCTCATCAAAAACTTCACCGATGATTTCCTCAATTATGTCCTCTAAGGTAATCAGTCCTTGTATTTCTCCATACTCATCTACAATTAAAGCCATGTGTTCTCTTTGGGTTTTAAAATCAATGAGTTGTTTAATAGCTAGTTTATTTTGAGGGATAAATATTGGCTGAAATGCTTTTTTTTCGATATCGGAATTTAAAGCGTTTTCATCAATTTTATCATCTTTAAGAAAATCCCGAATATCTAAAATACCAATTAAATTATTAAAGTTTTTTTTTATCACAGGAATTCTAGTGTAAGCAGAAGTGTTAATAATTCTTATATTTTTTTTGAACGGTTCATCGAGATCAATTGATAAAATCTCATTTCTATGGGTCATTAATTCATCTACCTTTAGTTTTTTTAACTCTAATAGATTACTCATGTACTCAGCTTCAACTTCGTCTTTTTTAGATAATTGTTTTTGTAATTGAATAGCCCCCTCAAACTCTTCTTCAAGGATCTTATTTTGATCTGTGGTTAAATTAAGACCTATTAGTTTCATAATCTGTGATGAAATTAGATTTATTAGATAAATAACGGGTTTTATAATTTTAGTATAAAAATAAAAAAACTTTGAAACTAAAAGTGCAAAGGACATTGGCTTATTTATTGCAAAAATCTTTGGTGTAACTTCAGAAAATATTACTATCAATAAAGTCATAATAATTGTTGCAATAGTAATTCCATATCCTCCAAAAAGTGAGATAAGTAATTCTGTAAAAAGCGCGGTTGCTAAAATATTAAATAAATTATTTGCTAGTAAAATACCTGTTATAAACTCATCTTTAAGCTCTTTGATTTTTAAAATGTATTTGGCATTTTCAACTCCTTGTTCATTTTGACGATGAGCTCTTAATTTAGAAACGGCTGTTAATGCTGTTTCTGATCCTGATGAAATAGCAGATAAAGTTAATAGAATTACTATTCCAATAATTTTTAATAAAATTATAAACGTCATTAATTAATATTGTTTAAAAGCTTATACAAATTTTGAAAACTAATTTTATTTATAAATCCATGATCTTTTTTAATGCAAATTAAATTAACATAATTATCTGATGCTTTTTTATCTAGCATCATTTTTTTTATTAATATTGTAATAGTTTTTGAATTAATAAATTTTTTAAAATTGGTAGGGAGGTTGTATTTCTTTAATAAAGATATCAATGTATCAATACTCTCATCATTGTGACCTAATAAGTTTGATAATTTGTATTCAATAATCATACCAAGGGCAATCGCCTCACCGTGCTTAATTCTATTGCTATAAGAATTAGAATTTTCTATTGCATGTCCCACAGTATGCCCAAAGTTCAAGATTGCTCTTGCATTTTTACCTTCGGACTTTTCCATAAAATCTTTTATAAATTTCAATTTAGTTTCAATTGAAATCTTAATAATATTATTTAGGTCTTTATTCAAATCATTGGATCTAATTAATATTTTTTTTAATTTTTTAGAGTCAATGAATGCATATTTTATTATTTCAGCAAATCCACAACTAACTTCTCTTGAAGGAAGAGTTTTTAAAAAATCCGCGCAAACTATAACTTTTTCTGGCAAGTAAAATGTTCCTATTAAGTTTTTGCCTAATTTACTATTAATTCCAGTTTTCCCTCCAATTGAACTATCTACCATAGCTAATAAAGAAGTGGGTATCATAATATGATCAATCCCCCTTAGGAGTGTTGAAGCAATAAAGCCTGAAAGGTCTCCAATTGTGCCTCCGCCAATGGAAAAAATTTTACTTTTTCTTTGAATTCCTATTTTAATTATTTTTTCAGAAATTTTGGAGTAGTTATCTATACTTTTTATTTTTTCATGACCTTTGATGAATAAACATCGACCCTTAAAATTTTTATAGATATATTTAATTAAATAATTGTTACTTAAATTTTTATCAATAATCGCTATATCCATTTTTTTAAAATTTAATTTTAAGTATGTTTTCAATCGAGTTTTATTTAAAAAGTCAATATCATGATTTTGGTTAGATATTTTTTTAGTAATTTTCATTTGGGATTGTCTTTAAAATTGAATTAATAGAATCTTTAGTTGATATGGAAGCATTTATCTTTAAATCTGCTAAATTATTGTAAATGGATTTTCTTTGATTGAAAAGTTCTTTGATCTTACTTTTTCTATCTTCCAGTAACAGGGGTCTTGTCTTATTTCGAGAAGTACGTTTTATCAAAGTTTCAATATCACAATCTAAATAAATATTATAGCAATCTTTTAAAATATCTTGATTTTTTAAAATAATACCTCCCCCTGTAGAAATAACAATTTTCTCATATTTTATAAAATCACAAAGTACGTTTCTTTCCTTTTTTCTAAAATAATCTTCACCAAATTTTTCAAATATATCGCTAATTTTCATCGATTGTTTTTTTTCAATTTCTTCATCGAGATCTGCAAAAGAGTATTTTATTCTTTGAGCTAAAAGCCTACCTATTGTTGATTTTCCAGATCCAGGCATACCTATAATGCATATTTTTGATCTAATTTTATTCATTATTGTTTTATACTGTGATTAGAATATATAATAAAAGACCGCATAAAATATATAATTATGAAAAAAATACTAGTCTTGGCTTTGTTTGTAGTGCTTTTATCGTTTGTTTTTCTATTGATTAACAGTATTAAAATACCATCACCAGCAAGGCTTAATCAATACAATATACCGATAGAAAGATTTATATGAAAATTATTTTATTAATAATATATTTTTTTTTTACTGCGTTCAGTAAAGCTCAAAGCAGTGAAGAGGTAGTATTTCAACAAAATAAAATATCTAATAATAATATAATCTCATCCTTATCTAATAAAGATGATTTTACTTATTTTATAGATTCAATTGAAACCAATGATAATTTTTTTTATTCACTTTTCGATTCATTAACTAATCATCAGATATATCCCAAATACTCAAATGAACTAGATTTTTTTTTTGAAAAAATAAGTTTTTTTTCAAATAAACCTTACTCATACCAATTAAATTCAAATCTTTTTAATAACGTTTTATTTGAAAGTTTTAACGATCCAGTTTTAAATGAATTTTACACAATATATTTATTTAATTCCAATCAAATTGGCGAGTTATGCAGTTATCAAAATAAATTAAGTTATGAGCAAAAGAGATTCAACACACAAAATGCATTCAATATTATTTGTTTACTATACAATGATCAAAAATCCCAAATTGAGCTACTACTAGAAATATACAACAAAGAAGAAATTCAAAAGTTAAATACATTTTTTTTAGATGATTATATCCAGGGCAACCAACTTAATTCTGAATTAAGCTACGATGATATTGGATTTATAGATAAATACATTTTATCCATAAATAGAGATATTAATATTCAAATTAATGAACCGAAGTCACTATTAGATTTAGAAATTTATATGAAAATGAATCAATTTGAGCTTTATCAAATTAATAACTTTTATAAAAATCGATTAATCAACTCTAATCAATATATTTCTCTTTTAAAATCGCTTGATGATCAGCCAAGTGAATTGATAATGTATAATGAAATTACTAACGAAATTAATTATAATAAAAAACTTCAAATTATTGAAAAATATTTACCTTTGCTTCAACTGGATTTCTATGACGTCTCAAGACTACTAAACGACGAATTTACTCAAATGAGAATTACTAATAGCAACTTAAGTTATATGAATGCATTAATGATATTAAGTCTCTATGAAAATTCAAACTTTTTAGAAAATTTAATTCAACTTATCAATAATAGTCCATTGAACAACATTGAGGACAATCCAATAGCAATTGTCTTGTATAACTATTTAAATAAAGACTTTAGTCAAAATATTTACATTGAAAATATTGATCTTATCAATAATCCATCAATAAGATTCTTTTTTTTAAATAAGAATATAAATTTTGATAAAGAGAGTAATTCAATAAATATTGACTCTAAAAAAATTAAAGTTAATCCCATTCTGCTTAGTCATTATGCCGAAAACCTAGATCTCTTAAATAGTTTTATTTATTATATAAATACTAGTGAAAATTATTTTAATTTAAATGAGTATGATCTTTATTTTATCAATAAATACCTGATCGATGATGGGTTTCTCAAAAATGAAATTTTAAAATTGATATTTAAAGTTTATTTATCAAACACATGAATTTTAAAAAATATTTAGATATTTATAAACAATATTTAATTTCAGAAAGAAATCTCTCACAAAATACCATTAAAAGTTATTTGATTGATTTATCTTATTTTTTTAAATTAGATGATGAAAATAAATTTGATAATATTTCTGATCTAATTCGAACTTACATTTCTTCTTTAAGAAAAGAAACATATACTAACTCTTCTATCAATCGCAAAGTATCCTCACTAAAGAATTTTTTAAAATTTCTTAAGTCAGAAAAAATTATTGAAAATATCAAATTTGATGAATTTATTTCTCTTAAAAATGATAAAAATATTCCTAGAGCTATTGATAAAAATATGGCCAAAGAAATATTCGAAAAACTTAATAATTCAAAATTATCTCATAAAAATATATATATCTTAGCTTTGAAATTGATGTTTCTATCAGGAATGAGAATATCTGAAGTTTTAAATTTAAAATGGTCGGATATTAATGCCATCGATAAGACAGTTTTTGTTTATGGCAAAGGTTCCAAAGAGCGCAAGGCTTATATTACTCAAGAATTCTTGAATGAATTATTGAAAATAAAAACTGATTATCCTTTTATTTTTGTTATTAATAAAAAAATTATCTCGTCCCGCTCAGTTAATAAATTTTTACAAGATAACTATTTGAGTGGTAATATTAGTATGCATATTTCATCACATACGTTTAGACATTCTTTCGCTACTTCAATGCTTGAAAATAATGCTGATATTAGACATATACAAAAGTTATTAGGTCACTCCAGTATTTCAACCACTGAAATCTATACTAAGGTTGCAAAATCTTTAAAAAGATCAGCATTAGACTCTTATCATCCTCTTAAAAATAAACTATAGTCAGTGAATGTTTTTTTTAGATTTTGAAGAAAAATTAGAAAATCTTGATATTGAAAAAAAATCCTTAATTAGAGCCTCACAAGAGAGCGGGATAGATATTAATTCTAAGTTGAAATTAATTGAAGAAAAAGAAACTTTAGAATTAAAAAAAATCTATTCTAAACTATCGCCCTGGCAAATTGTTAAAATTGCAAGACATCCTAACCGGCCTAAGACCCGAGATTATATAAATAATATATTTACTAATTTTACCTCACTTTTTGGTGATAGACTATACTCTGAAGATAGCGCCATTGTCTCTGGATTTGCATTTTTAGATAGTTATCCCGTTCTTGTGCTTGGTACTGAAAAAGGCCATGACATGAATACGAGAATTCAACATAACTTTGGAATGGCAAAGCCAGAGGGTTATCGAAAATCTCAAAGGATAATGAAGTTAGCTTCAAAGCTAAATTTACCATTAATATGTTTCATTGATACGTCTGGCGCCTATCCTGGAAAAGATGCGGAAGAAAGAGGTCAAGCGGAGGCAATTGCCCAGTCAATGAAAGTTGCCTTAAATTGTGAGACTCCATGCATCTCTATAGTAATAGGCGAGGGAGGCTCCGGGGGTGCGATAGCTCTTGCAACAAGTGATCGGGTTTTAATGCTAAGTAATTCTATTTATTCAGTTATTTCCCCAGAGGGATGTTCATCGATTTTATGGAAATCAGCAGAATATGCCGAAACAGCATCGAATTCTCTTAAAATAACCGCAAAAGATTGTTTTAATTTAAAAATTGTAGATGAGGTTATAAGCGAGCCTTTAGGAGGCGCCCATAGAGATCACAGCTATATTTCTAAGAAATTGAAAGACTCTCTAATTAAAAATTTAAAAGAATTAAATCAAATAGAAATAAAAACACTAATTAAAAATCGCAATCAAAGGTATTTAAATTACTTACCTTAATTTAAACCATGGCATTGTTTAAATTTTTTGCCAGAACCGCAAGGACAAGGATCATTTCTTCCTATTTTTTTATTTTCTATTTCATCTAGGGATGAATTTTGATCATCTTTATCCTTATTTCTAACTTGTAGATTATTTAAGACTAATACTAATTGTTTTTGGATTTCATAAATTAAGTTATTAAATGAAGAAAATGAAGCTTTCCTAAATTCATTTACAGGATCTTTGCCACCATATCCACTTAAACTAACTGACATCCTAATGTTGTTTAATTCTTGTAAGTGATTATGCCAATTTTTATCTAATATACTAAGAGCTATTTGCTTTAAAATTAACAAATAAATTTGATTATGCTCCTCCAAATTTTTATTTCTCAAATCGGTAAATTTATCTAAATAGTATTTTTTATCTTTAACTTGGTCTTTTTCACTAAAGCTTATCAAATTTGTAAAATTAATTACTTCCTTTTCCTCTCCATCATATAAATTATTAAAAAATTCTTCTTCAGTGTCTTTAATAAATTGTAATATATCATCTTCAATAATTTCATTTCTTTTTGAGTAAATAATATTTCTTTGCTTATCAATAATATTATCAAATTCTAATAATTGTTTTCGTATATCAAAATTATGCCCCTCAACTCGTTTTTGAGCCCTTTCGATCGAAGACGTTAACCACTTATGTTCAATCACCTCACCATATTTAAGGCCTAAAGTTGAAAGCATAGATTGAAGTTTTTCTGATCCAAAAATTCTCATTAAATCATCCTCTAGGGAGACAAAAAAAATACTTTCGCCAGGATCGCCTTGTCTTCCTGCCCTGCCTCGTAATTGATTATCAATTCTTCTACTTTCATGGCGTTCTGTTCCGATAATAGATAAACCGCCAACTTCAATTACTTTAGAATAGTCTTCTTGTTTAAAATTTTTATCTAACTCGGGGTTACCTCCTAAGCGAATGTCAGTTCCTCTGCCTGCCATATTTGTTGCAACAGTTATCTGAAAAGGCTTACCAGCCGAAGCAATAATATCAGCCTCATTCTCATGATTTTTAGCATTCAAAACTTTATGAGGTAAATTGTTTTTAGTAAATAGGTTTGAAATAAAATTAGATTTTTCTATAGAGGTAGTACCTACTAACATAGGTTGCCCTAATGTATATTTAGACTTAACTAAATTAACCACAGCTTCATATTTTTCCTCAGCTGTTTTATAAATTTGATCGTTTTTATCATTTCTAATCATCTTTTTATTTGTAGGTATTTCAATGACATTTAATGCATAGATTTCTAAAAACTCTTCAGCCTCAGTAATAGCCGTACCAGTCATTCCTGAAATTTTCTCATATTTTTTAAAATAATTTTGAAAAGTTATACTTGCTAAAGTAATACTTTCGGATTGTATTTTAACATTTTCCTTAGCTTCTAAAGATTGATGTAAGCCTTCTCCAAATCGACGACCCTCGGCAAGACGACCGGAAAATTCATCAATAACAATAATTTGATTATCTTTTACTATGTAGTCTTTGTCTCTTTCGTATAAAAATCTAGCTTTTAATGATTGATTAATAATTTGATAAGCTTCTAAATTCTCACTATCAAATAAACTATTGCCCTTAAGATAATTTATTTTTTTTAAATTAAATTCAATTTTCTTAATACCTGAATCTTTTAATAAGACGTTTTTTCTTTCTTCATTAATTTCTACATCTTCTTTTATTAAATCCTCTGTGATCTCATAGCATAGTTTAAAAAGTTGTATGGGCGTTTTGATCGGTCCAGAAATACCTAATGGGGATCTAGATTCATCAATCAGAACTGAATCTGCTTCGTCAATAATTGCTACATCGTGTTTTGTCTGCATTTTTGGTGTTTGAACAGAACGTAAGTTATCTCTCAGATAGTCAAAACAAAACTCATTATTATTTCCATAAACAACATCAAAAGTATAGGCCTGAACTTTTTCATCAAGTTTTTGATCATTCTGGATATAAGCATGAGTGATATTCAAATAATCATAAACTGGCCCCATCCAATTCGAGTCTCTTTTGGCTAAGTAGTCATTTACAGTTATTAAGTGCACTTTTTTGCCCTGAATTGCATTTAAAATTACTGGTATGGTCGCAACTAATGTTTTGCCTTCACCAGTTTTCATTTCTGCTATGAATCCGTGGTATAGAGCCAACCCTCCAATTATTTGAGAGTCATAGTGGGTTATGCCGATTGAACGTTTTGATGCCTCTCTAACTATAGCACTAACAAGACAGATATTTTCTTCAGATATTTCTGTTTTATGTAATTCAATATCTTTTTTGATTTCATTAATTTTTTTTATCAGTTCATCTCTGCTAAGCACAGAGATCTCATCCTTTAATTGATTAATTTTATTTAAATATTTATTTGAAATTTCATCTATAAGTTTTAAGTTTTTTTTAGATGCAAAATACTTATTAATTTTTCCAAACATTTTTAAACAATTACACTATATTATGATTATTTCCACGCTGTAAATGTAGCAATTTCTAAATCTAATGGAATATATTTATGATTTTCAATAAGTTTATTAAAAACTTTTTGAGCATAAATAAAAAAATCTTTTTTGAATGGTATTTTAAAATCATAAAAATTTGCAATACCAAAAGATTTAAAATCAGATCTCAGCTTTGCAAAGGAGTCGTAATTTGCTTCTATTCTATCGATAGTAACAACTATTTCTTTAAATTGATTTTGATTAAGTTCATTAACAATACTAGGGACCTCAACGAAGGGACCAAATCTCTCAAAAGATCCTCCAAAAATTTTTTCATCTATTTCGTAAAATATATTTCTAATAATTGTCATGGAGTTATTTGTTAATAAATTTATGCATAAGAAGCTATTTTCATTTAAAATATTATAAATGCTTTTACAGATATGATTAGGATTATTGATTAAGTCAATTTGGATAGAAAAGTTTGATAAAAGAGCATCATACTTATTGCTAAGTTTGTCTAAATTACCTATTGCTGAAATTTCTAATTTATTTACCTTTGTGGAAGAAAAATAAAAGTTTTTATCCAATGAAAGCCCAAGCTTTATGTCATTTAATAATAACTTAATTTTTTCCTCTATTAGTCTCTCCCCATTTTTAAAAATAAAGTTTTCTTCATTAAAATAATGAAATTTTCTGCATTCTTTTAATTTTAAATTAATTTTACCCATAATATGCTAATATATTAGTTATCATGATATCTAGATTTAACTTAGATCAAAAAAGACTTAATTTTTATGAAAATATAGATGGGTTTAACAAAGAGTTTGAAAATACTCATCAATTAGATAATTCTGAAGAACAAACTGTTAACTTTTCCGAACCATCAGTTCTAATAAATAAAGAAAATACTCTTAAAATTTCTTTAATCAAAAATAATAAAGAATTTAACTATTTGCTATTTAGTAATCATAGCATTTCAATTTTACCTGAGGAGAAGTTGAAGGTCCATAAGGCTATCAAAGATCCTTCTAAATATGAAATCTTCAAGCTTAAAAGTGAATGAAATTATCACTAGTTCAGTTAACTGTAGGGCCAAATTTAGATTTAAACTTAAAAAAACTACAAGACTTATTAAATGAGTCAATAAAATTTAATCCAGATTTAATTTTATTACCGGAGTGTTGTCTTTTTTTATCTAATAAAAATAAACATTTTTTTTCTATCAATGATAGTTGTATAGCGTATTTCA
>Ga0181553_10000579_pt1 | contig 31774 bp, 29 predicted proteins | sample 011ome_17_FD_133753 | JGI IMG/M metagenome (GOLD analysis project Ga0181553, IMG submission 133753) | Coastal salt marsh microbial communities from the Groves Creek Marsh, Skidaway Island, Georgia - 011502XT metaG (megahit assembly) | ecosystem: Environmental > Aquatic > Marine > Intertidal...
CCTATAGAGCCGTGGTAGACCACCACGTTGATAGGCTGGATGTGGAAGCGCAGTAATGCGTGCAGCTGACCAGTACTAATAGCTCAATTGGCTTGATTTATGCACTGAAAAAAATTTTTTTTAATTAAATTTTTTTATTATTTACTTAGATAATTGTTTATATGTACAAAATAATAAGAATTCAAAAAAAAATTCTTAATGAACTCTTAATAGACTTTTATAGAACAGTTTCAATTATTTTAAAAAAAAATATCTTCCTTTGATATAAAATTTTTTAAAATTTTAGATGATCCTATAAAAAGATCTAAGGTTTTTGATTGTTTGAACATGTCATTAGCTCTACAGAGAGTAAATCATGAGATTTCAAAAAAAAAAGTTGAAAAAATTATAAAAAAAAAATTATTAATTGGACTTATCCTCAAATTAGATTAGATGGAAAATTTGCAAAAAACTTTGCAGCACCTTTACATGTTGATAAATGGATACTACACCCTAAAAAAAAAGGTTATACAATATGGTTTCCGCTCAATAAAAATGGTGGTTCTTTATTGATTTCAAATAAAAAAAAAATAAACAAAATTATTAGTGATAAATATTGGAATTTAAAAGGTTTAGATGAAAATCTAAACTTTAAAAAAATTAATATAAATTTTGGGCAGGCCTTATTGTTTGATCAATCTTTAATTCATAAGTCTTTAAGTCAACAAAATAGGATATCTGTACAGTTTCGTTATGAAGTGTTGACCAAAAATTTTAATAAAAGAACAGTTAATCAAGTTGTTGATCCAGAAGTTTTAAAATTTTGGAGAAAGCAACTTTTGTAGGGTCTTATTTTTTGAATAATATTATTAAATTGATTAATACTCCAATTAATTAATTAGTTTTGGCAAGTTTATATTCTTTAAATGAAATTTTTACTATACTTCAAAAGAAATTAATTGATATAAATTAGAATAGGATTAATTCTTTAATTAATGATTTTAGGTATATATATTCTCTAATTATGTTGACTAAAAATACTAGTTTGACCCATGTAATTCAAAATCTTTTGTTTAAAAAAAAAGAACCTATAAGTCTTGTACATTTTATCACCAATAGATGTAATGCGAGATGCTCTTTTTGTTTTATTGATTTTGAAGATCCTAAAACTTTTAAAGGAGAACTTTCCCTAAAAGAAATAGATCAATTAACAAAAAATTTAGGAAAATCCTTATTAAATGTTAATTTTACAGGTGGAGAACCATTTGCCCGAAAAGATATAACTGAAATAGCAAAAAAATATTTAGATAATACCACTATCCAATCTATATATGTTACAACTAATGCAAGCTTGCCAGAAAGAGTTATCAATTTTGCAAAAGAAATTTCAAATTATAAAAATAATATTGAATTAACATTTCAAATTTCAATAGATGATTTTCCAGAAAAACATAACAGTGTAAGAAAAATAAAAGATTTGTTTTCGAAATGTATAGATACATACATGTCGCTTAAAAAAATGAATAATACAAATATAAATCCAGTTGTAAGTATTACTGTCAGTGAGGAGAATTGTGATAATATAAAAGATATTTATAATTATCTTAATTTTGATTGCAATATAGACTCAATAAAATGCACAATTGTAAGAGATGAGGGCGTCTACAACACTGAACCAAAAAAAAAAGAGAAAATTTACCAGGCATATAAATGGCTGACAGATACATTGAAAGATAAAATTTTAGAAGGAGAGATAGAGAATTATAATTCAAACTCTATTCAGGGAAGAATGCATAAAAAAAAAGATTTAATATCTTGGGAAATGGTAAAAAAAATGTATTTAAAACCTCAATATATAAGCCCTTGTCATGCTGGGAGTTTGTTTGGCATTATTACATCTAATGGCAGAGTATATCCATGCGAAATATTAGAGGATAAACTTTTAGGGGACTTAAGAGATAATGATATGAATTTTATGAAAATATGGAATTCAAAAAAAACCAATGATGCAAAAGAGTATATTTTAAAATCAAAGTGTAATTGTACTTATGAATGTGCGTTAACTTATAACATTTTAGGTAACTGGAGATACACTGGGCAACTAATATCCTCAGCATTTAATTTATAAAAATTATTTACCATGTTACAATTTAGTAAAAAAGTTAATATAATTATCCCCTCAATAAATTTTAGCAAAGAGCTTGAATACTGCTTAATTAAATTGAATAAACAAACTTATAAAAATTTTTTTGTAACTGTAGTTCTAAATAAAAAAAGTAATAAAAGATTATCAAACAATATTTTTAATTATAAATTAAATGTTTTGTATGTAAAAAAAAATAACATGTCATACAAAAGAAATTTTGCAGCAAAAAAATATAAATCAGATTTAATTGCTTTTATAGATAGTGATACATATTGTCATGAAAATTGGCTAAATAATGCAGTTAGTATAATTTTAAAAAAAGGAGATAAAACAATAGTTGGAGGGCCTAATATTCCATTTCCAAACCAAACCTATCAAGAAATATTATGTTATTATGCTAAGCGATCTTTTTTTGTAACTGGATATTTAAATTTTAGAAAGTTTAAGTCTAAAAATCGTTATTGTGATTGGTTAGAGTCTTGCAATATTATAATGGTTAGAAATTTTTTTCTATCTAATGGTGGAATGAATGAAAAGTTATATCTTGGCGAAGATAAAGAGTTTCAAGAAAGATTCAAAAAGAATGACAGTTCAACAAAAATATTTTTTTCAAATAAGCTTTATATTTTTCATAAAGAAAGGAATTTACTAAAATTTTTATTACAGAGGTTCGTTTTTGGCACTGACTTATTTAACATAACTGGCTTTGAAAAAAAAATTGTTCCTTATCAACCAGTTTTACCAATTTGTATTTTTTTTGGTTTTATATCTTTATTTTTTTTAGATTTAAGTATTTCAATTAAATTTTTAATAATTTCTATTTTAGCTTTAATTGTGCAGACTTTAATTTTATTAAATGTTTCAAAATATTTAAATGATTTTAAAAAACTCTTTTTAGTTACAATCATTATTAATTTAGCCAATTTGGCTTATGCATTTGGAGGATTAGTCAGGATTTTACATATTCACAATATTATAAGAAGAAAATTATATTTAAAATCAAGAAATAATTTTTAAGATCTTAACATCGCAATCAAATAATACTTTAAATGTATTTATCAATTAATTAATATTTTTTTTTTAAAAAGAGACATAAATGAATTTTCTTTTTTTTTAATTTTAAAAAAAGGTTCATCTATTTTTGTCATGTTTAAAGCTGAATTGTGTTTATTTAATAATTTTTTAAAAAAAAACTCTTTTTTATATGTAATAGCATTTTTATCAAATGCAATTGACATTGAATATCCATTATCACAAAAATTGTAAAAATATTTTTTTTTTGATTTATAAATTTTTTTTACGACTATATAAATAGGATATAATTTTTCTTTTTTAAGAAAAAAAATTATTTCAGAAATTTTTTTTTTATAATCTTTTTTTATTAATATTTCAAAATCACATAAATATTTGGTGCTCAAACGTGGAACTAAATGCGTATATTTATCCTGGTAATGAAAATTATGTATGTCTACGATTTTATTTATATTTTTATTTTTATAGAAAAAGATTTTATACAATAATTCTAAAATAAAACTTTTTAAAAAATAAGAAAAAAAGTCAAAAAAAAATTTTTCAAATATATTAGAGCTAAGCTTTTTATAATTATAATAATTTTTATTTATATTTACTTGTGTCCCTTTAATAACAAGTCCAAAATTATTTTCACGAAAAAAAGGGTCAAGATGTATATACTTGTAATCAGATTTTTCTTTTAATTCTTTTATTAAACCATCAATATTATTTATTAAATTTGTTTTTAATTCAATATTTTGAGACTTTATTTTTTTAACTTTTAATTTTGCTGCAATAATTATACCATTGACTCCAAATCCACCAATATAACTATAAAAAGATTTTTTATTTTTTTTTAGACTAATAATTGAACCATCATCTTTCAAGACATCTAATCTTTCTATAGTATCGCCAAAACAAGCAAATCTAGGATTTGAATCTTTACCAATTACATTTGCTGAAATTGCACCACCTAATGAAATTTCTGATCCACCTGGCACAGAATACAAGCTCAATTTACTAGATTTTATTTTTTTAATAATATCTCTAATTAGTGCACCAGCCTCAGCTTCTACTGCTTCCTGACTTATTGAAATTATTTTATTTAGATTTCTTAATGAAATCACAAAAGTATTACTATTTGCAGGTATAGATTTAGAATTATAAGAGCATTCACCCGTTCTAATTATGTATGTTTTGTTTTTTTTCTTTAAATTATTAATGACATTTTTCAAGTCTCTAATATTTTTTGGATAGATAATTTTGGCTTTTATTTGGTATTGTCTGTCCCAAGAAGATATAGTTCTTTCTTTAAAAACTTCAGCTTTATTCATTAAAATTTATAATTTGGATCTTACAAAATTTAAAAGCACTTTAATTGAACTCAAATTAAGATTTTTTTCCAAAACTTTGTCAAGGCAATTAAAAAAATATTCAATGTTTTCTTTACTGGCAATCAAAGATGGTGATACAGATAGATGATTAGAGTTGGAAGAGTCACTAATTTGAGTTAATATATTAAATTCATTATATAATTCACTTGATATAGCTGTTGCGGTAAGTTTTTTTAAAAAAAAACTTTTATTTTTGATAAATTCTAAAGGAAATTTTTCAATTAAATCTCCCAAGATTGTTATATAAGATTTAAATATTATTCCATTAAGTATGCCATTGCCTTTAATAGATTCAACTTTATTTTGATGTTTATTTTTTAAATTTTCTAATTTTAGAGTTAAAGTTTCAGATAAATTACTTACTTTGTTAATAAACTCAGGCTCTGAAAAAATATTTAGTGTCTCTAAGGCAGTAATACTTTCTTCAGCAAAGCCATTGAAGGTTGTTGTGTGCAAAAAAGTATCTCTAAGATTACCATATGCTTTTTTATAAACATCTTCACTTACTACAACCGCTGAAATAGATGATTTGCCACCCCCAAAAACTTTTGATAGACAAATTGCATCTGGCTCTAGGTTTTGAAAATTTTGAAAATAGAATAATTTTTTAGATTTAAAAAAACCTGAAAAAACTTCATCACAAATAATCGTAAATCCAAATTTTTTTTTTAAATTAATTAATTTTTGCACAAATGTTTCTGAGCAACTTTCTAATAAGCTTGCACTATATGGCTCAAAAATAACAGCATAAACTCCACCTCTAGATTCATATTCATTTATTTTTTTTTCTAAATCATCAGGATCATTAAATTTAAATGAATAACAATTTTCCATTTTTGGAAGGTTATTGTTTGCTGTGTAGGATCCTGAAATTGATCCGGTACCAATTAGTTTTCCATGATAAGATTTGTTTGAATAAAGAATATTTTTTTTATTACCATTAAATGATCTAAAACAAACTTTAATTGCGGCTTCTACAGCTTCCGCTCCTGAGTTCAAAAAAAATGATTTATTAAGTTTACTTGGTAATAATGATGCTAAACTAGCAGCTAATGCTCCCATATATTTGGAAAAAATTATTTTATGAACTTCAGTTCTTTTTTCTTTTTGGAAATTTATTCTAGCATTTATGATTCTTGGATGATTATGACCTAGACCAAGAACCCCTTGTCCACCAGTAAAATCAAGAATTTTTTTTCCACTAGTAGTATAAAGATACATACCTTCAGCAGTTTCAAAAGTATCATTTCCATAAGGAAGTGAGGAAAAAATACTTGTTTGGTTTGGATTGATGTATTCTTTATATAATTCCTGCACTTGATTTATATTAAGCTTGCTTGCTTCATCGATTGTATAAATTTTTTTAATCATTTGTATTTTTTGGATTATTTAATTATTTATAGGATAAATCCTTTTTAGAGAATAGTTTTTTTTCAAACTTTTATAGTCTTCAGAACTTGTGATTTCTCCCTCAGCATAGTCTGAGTCTTTTAAATGGTTAAATAATTCTTTAAAATATTCTGGAGTTTTATTTTTTTTTTTATAATTATTTTCTAGTTTTAATTTTCCGTAAGCTGTGAAGTAAGTATTATTATATTCTTTACCACCAAATCTTTCAAAAATTGCAAATTCATCCAATTGTTTTGTTCTGTGGTATGTACCTTCCATTATACCATTTAGATCTTTATTTTTTTTATGTTCTATTATGTATTTTCTGTAAAGCATTACACTTTCTCTTACTATCGCTACTGTAATTTCATTATCTTGAATCCAAATTCCCTCTAAAGGATAAAGTTTTTTATTTGAAAAAAAATTATTTATTGCAATTTCGGCAGTTAAGGGAGAAATCTTTTTCATTGTCCAGTATCTACTTTTATCGTTCTGGCTAGGCTTTTTTGTAGTTAGATCAATTGCAATAGCAATATTTTTATTTAATATTATTAACATAATTGTAATAAAGAATAATTTTTTATTTACAAAATGAGATTTTAAAATTTGCATTAATAGGTTTATTTTTAATTTATTCTACTTATTATATATTATAAATTTATTAATCTATAAATGTTTATTAACTTAATGAAAAAAATTATCAATTTTAAAAGTAAAAATTTAATTTTCCTGAGTGTTATTTTATCTGGACTCTTGTTAAGAATTTTTATGGCAAAACAAGGACATTCAATTGATACTGAACATTTTAGATTCTTAGCAGATTATAAAAAATTTAACGGTCATTTATGGGAGTTTGGTAGCAATGGTTATGGACCAATTTGGGTTCATGTGTTGTATTTTCTTGATAAGATTTATTTTTTTTCATTAGATGAGTTTTATTCATTAAAATGGAAGATTGTTATTTTTTTATCCATTGTTGATTTGTTTATTTTTTTTCTCCTTTTTAAAAATTATTCATTAACAACAGCTACTTTATTTTTTTTAAACCCGATATCAATTTATGTAACAGGATTTCATAATGGATTTGAAAATTTTGCGATTTTGATAGGTTTTTTAGCAATTATTTGCTACTCAAAAATTAAAAATGATTTAGGTTTTGTATTATGTTTAATTTTACTTGGCCTATCTATAACAACTAAACATATTTTATTTTTATTACCATTGTGGCTTGCAATTAAAGAAAAAACCTGGTTAAGAAAATTTTTAATGGCAACTATACCGGTAGCCATTTTTTTAATAAGTTTTTTGCCATGGTGGAGTGAGGAATCACATTTTATAATTAGACATGTATTTAGTTATGAGTCACAAAATAATGGTATTTTTTGGAGTTTATTTACACCACAGTTTTTTAATTCATATGTAGGGTATAAAAATTTATTTATTATAGCACTTTTTATAACTGGATTCATTATTGAGAGAAAAGATAAACTTGAAACCTTTTATCTTTATCTATTATGTTTTTTTATGTTTTCTGCAGCAACTGCAAACCAGTATTTTTCGATACCATTAATTGCTATTGCTGTTTTTTTTAATTCTTATTTTTTAATATTTAGTGTCTGTGCTTTTACTTTTTTCTTAGCAGAGGATACCGGACTTAACTTAATTGAGTTAAGAGAATTATTTAATTATACAAGAAATCATATTGATTTTTATTATAAAATACTTGTTGGTATTTTTGTGATTGGTTTTATTAGAAATTTTTTAGGGCCAAAAAAATTTTATGACTATATTAAGTTAATAATTAAATTGATATTTGAAAAGATAATGAACCAAATTAAATCTAAATTGTATTAGTTGATAGTAATGATTTATTTAATTTAACCCATCGAAAAAATATTTTAATAAAAAAAAATTTATCTAATTAAAAAGTAAGCATATTGTGATAATTTTATACATTTATAATTTTTATTAAATCTATAATCCAACTAGTTATTAAAATTTTTATTAGTTTTTTCTATCAGACTCATTATAATTAATATAAAATATATTTATTAAATTTAATGTTTTATTAAAGTGAAAATTAATCACCCATATCTTATAGCAGAAATTTCTGCAAATCACTGTGGCTCAATAAATAGAGCAAAAGAATTAATAAAATGTGCAAAAATAAATGGAGCTGATGCTGTAAAGCTTCAAACCTATAGTCCACAAACTATGACGATTAATTCAAAAAAAAGTTTTTTTAAAATAAAAAGTGGTTTATGGAAAAATAAGTTTTTATGGGATTTATATGAAAAAGCTCAAACCCCACTAAGTTGGCATAAGGAACTTTTTAACTACGCAAAAAAAAAAAAGATTTTAATTTTTAGTTCTCCATTTGACGAATCTGCTGTCGATATATTGGAAAAATTGAAATGTCCAATTTATAAAGTTGCTTCATGCGAAATGATAGATATTCCCTTAATTAAAAAAATTGCAAAAACTGGAAAGCCAATGATCATATCTACAGGAATGGCAAATTTAAAAGAGATAGACTTAGCTTATAAAACAGCAAATAAATTTGGCGCTAAACAAGTTATATTATTATACTGCGTTAGCAATTATCCTTCAAAAACTTCAGATTTTCACTTGAACAATATTAGAATTCTTAAAAAAAAATATGATTGTAGAGTTGGGCTATCTGACCATTCTAAAGACCCAAGAGTTGCTATTTCAGCTATTGCAGCTGGAGCCGATATAATAGAAAAACATATAATTTTAGATGGTCAAAAAACAGGACTAGATTTGAAATTTTCATTAACGGGGAGTGAGTTTAGAAAATTGAGAGATGATATTAATGTAACTTATAATTTTTTTAAAAAAGATTTTTTTTACAGAAATAAAGAAGAGCTCAAAGGAAAAGTTTTTAGACGTTCAATATTTGTTGCCCAAGATATTAAAAAAGGCCAGGTTTTCAATATATCAAATCTTAGAAGAGTAAGACCAGGGCACGGTGTAGAGCCAAAATATTATGATAAAATTATTGGAAAAAAATGCCCACAAGATTTATATAGAGGAGACCCTTTAAAAAAAAATATATTAAAAAAATTGAAAATTATTTAACGTTATGAACATGTGGTTGATACCTTGAAAAAAATTCAAAAAAAATAAAAATAAAAATTAAGCTTTTAGAAAAAAAATTAAAAAAATTTTAGATTTTATTAGATTGCAAAATTTTTGAAGAACTTGACTTTGATTTTGTAAGTCATAATTGGAATCCACATCGTTTATAAATTTTTTCTAAAACTTTTATCTAGATCAATTTTTTTTATGAACCTATATCTGAAAGAATATTTTCAAGTTGATTGAAAAACTCTTGATCTAAAAAATTATTAATCTTAAAGATGCATCTTTTTTTTTTCTATAAATATATCTACTTATATTCAGATAGTATTTTAATATAAGCCTTATAATAATTAAGTAAATCTTGATTATTTTTTCTTAAGATATCATTATAATTCAAATTTATACAATTATGATTTATATTATTTTCACTCATTAAAATATGAGCTAGTTTTTTAAAATTATCTACTCCAAAGTATTTCTAATTTATAGGTTTTTGCTCTTTATGAACAGGTATAGTGGATAAAATAATTTTTTCCCCCCATAGATTTTCCCTGCTCAACAGTACTGCTTCTACCTTCGAATTTAGATGGGTTAATTAAAGCAATTGAATGATACATTATAGAATTTTGATAATTTTTTTACATTTAATTTTTTAAAAACATATATATCAATCTTACTAAAATATTGATTTAAGTTTTTAATTTTATTATGATTTTATAAATGAATAATATAAAAAAAAATTATCAAAAGTCTTTAAAATTGATAAACAAAATACAAAAAATAAGATCCAAAAATAATGTTCAATGGATGGATCTGTTAAGACTGGCTCTTAAATTAGATCCAAAAAAAACTTCTATTTTATTGTTTAATATACTTAATTATGATCAAGAAATATCAAAAATTGCCAAAGAATTAGCAAAAATAAACAAATAAAAAAATGTTAAATTTTCTTTTAACATGCTCAGGAAGGAAAGTTCATTTAATTAATAGCTTTTTGGAAACTGTTAAAGACAATTCAAGATTGAAAATTTTTTTGTGTGATACAAACTCAAAAGTTATATCAAAATATTTTGGAAATTTTTTTTGGAAGTCACCAAAATTTGTGTCACAAAATTTTAAAAAAATTTTATTTTTTTTAAAAAAAAAAAAAATAAAAATAGTCTTCCCCACATCTGACTTAGAGCTATTGTTTTGGGCAAAATATAAAAATAGACTATTAAAAGAAAACATAAAAGTGATGATTAGTAGCAAAAAGTCAATAGAAATTTGTCAAGATAAATTACTTTTTTTTAATTTTTTAAAAGAGAATAATATTACTACTATCGATACCTCAAATAAATTAGAGTCGATTAAATCAAAAAAATTTGTTGTTAAAAATAGATATTCATATGAAGAAAAGAAAACCTTTATAAATATTGATTATCAACATTCAAAAAAAGTTTCAAAAAAATTTAAAAATCCTATTTTTCAACCCTACTTATTTGGAACAGAAATATCCATAGATTGTTATGTAAATAAAGAAAACAAAGTTAAAATTTTATTAAGAGAAAGGTGTTCTATAAATAATGGAGAGTCAGAGCAAATAAAATTTTTATATAATAAAAAAATTTTTAATCAAATTATGTATATTTTAAATAAATTGGATTTTTCTGGCCATATTATGTTTCAAGGAATTAAAACAAATAGGGATTTTTATATTTTGGAGTGTAATCCTAGAATTGGTGGGGCATCTTCAACCTGTTTTTACAAGGGATTAAATTCTTTTAAAAATTTTATTGAGGAAAATTCAAAAGTAAAACTAAATTATTCAAAAAATTTGATTAAAAAAAATCATTTTATTATTCATAAAAAAGTTACACCAATTGATTAATTTAACAAATAAAGTATTAGTTTTTGACTTAGATGACACACTTTATGACTCTAGAAAATTTACAAATCAAGGATTTAATAATGTTGCAACATTTTTAAGTAAAAAAACTAAAATAAAAAAAAAAAATATTTTAAAAGAAATAAATAAAATCTATTACTCAGAAAAAAAATACACTTTTAATAAATTATTAAAATTTTATAGTTTAAAAAAAAATTTATTAGCTAGCTTAATCAATATATATAGATATTCTAAAAAAAATTTAAATCTTTATAAAGATGCTCAATATCTTTTAAAAAAAATTGATAAAAAAAAAACTTTTTTATTAACCGATGGAAATAAACTAATGCAGGGAAAAAAAATTAAATATTTGGCATTAAACAAATATTTTAAAAAAATTTTAAAAACAAATCAATATGGATTAAAGTATAACAAACCCTCAAATTATTGTTTTTCAATTATTTGTAAAAACATGAATTGTAAAATGACAGACATTGTCTATATTGGAGATAATCCAAATAAAGATTTTATAATCAAACAAAGTGGTGTAGTTACAATTAGATTATTACGAGGAATATATAGAAATCAAAAACTAGGAAAAAAAAAAGAAGCTGATTATGAAATTAAAAATTTGAGAGAAATATTAAATTATTTGTGATTATGAAAAATTTAATTCCTTACAATAAACAAAATGTCATTAATAAAGATATTCAAATAGTATCTAAATCTTTAAAAGAAGATTTGATTACAACCGGTAAGAATGTTGAAAAATTTGAGTTAAAAATTAAAAATCAAATTAAATCAAAATATGTTGTGGTTTGCTCAAGTGGCACATCTGCAATTCATCTTTCTTTGATGTCCATGAATTTAAAAAAAAATGATGTTATTTTAATGCCCGCTGTTAATTTTATTTCTGTTTATAACATCTCTAAAATACTAGAATTAAAGATATACTTAGTTGATGTTGATCCTATATCAGGTCAAATGACACCTGATACCTTGCTAGATTGTATTAAAAAAAATAAAATTAAAAATATCAAAATACTAATTACTATGTTTCTTGGTGGTTATCCAGAAAATATTCCTGAATTCTATAAAATAAAAAAAAAATATAATTTCAAAATAATTGAAGATGCTTGTCATGCTTTTGGGTCAAAATACTTTTATAAAAAAAAGTATTTTAATGTTGGTAGTTGTAAGCATGCTGATATTTCAACATTTTCTTTTCATCCAGTAAAATCTATTGCTACAGGAGAGGGTGGCGCTATATCAACGAATAATAAAAAAATTTATAAAATTCTAAGACTTCTAAGAAATCATGGAATAATTAGACATAAAAAATATCACTGGAAATATAATATCAAAACTCCAGGTTTTAACTATAGAATTAGTGATATAAACTGCGCACTAGGAATATCGCAAATAAAAAGATTGGATAAATTTATTTCTAAAAGAAGAAAAATTTATAATCTTTATTTTAAAAAACTTAAAAACTATGTCGTATTTTATAATTATAATTTAAAAAATAAACCTTGTTATCATTTATGTTTAATTTCTATAAATTTTAAAAAAATAAAGTCTAGTAAAGATAATTTTATGAAATTTATGAAACAAAATAAAATTTTAACTCAATACCATTATATTCCGATATATAAATTTGATATCTATAAAAAAAATAAACATTTTTTTAATAATACTGAGTATTACTACAAGAATTCTGTTTCTTTACCCATTTATTATGATATGGACTTAAAAACTATAAATATTGTAATTAATAAAATAATATTATTTTTGAGAAAAAACAAAAATAATATTACTAGGTAAAGTTATTATAAAATATGTTTAAAAATAAATCTATATTAATAACGGGTGGCACAGGATCATTTGGTAATAGTTTTGTTGATTATTTAATTAAAAATAAAATTGATTTTAAAAAAATAATTATTTTTAGCAGAGATGAATACAAGCAATTTGAGATGAGAAAAAAATATTCTAATTTAATTTCTAAAAAGATAAGATTTTTTTTAGGAGATATTAGGGATAAAAATAGATTAAAACTTGCATTTAATAATTTAGATATCGTGATACATGCAGCTGCACTAAAACATGTTCCTTTAGCGGAATACAATCCAATGGAGTTTATAAAAACAAATATTATTGGATCACAAAATATTGTTGAAGCTGCATTGGACTCCGAAGTTAAAAAGGTTATAGCGCTTTCAACAGATAAAGCTTGTTCACCAATAAACTTATATGGAGCAACCAAATTATGCGCTGATAAACTATTTATTTCTTCAAATAATATTAAAGGAGCCAAAGATATCAACTTTTCTGTTGTAAGGTATGGAAATGTCTTTTCAAGTAGGGGATCAGTAATTCCTGAGTTTTTAAAACAAAAACAAAGCAAAATAATTAAAATTACACATAAAGATATGACAAGATTTAATATATTTATGGATGATGCTATTAAAATGGTACTCTGGGCATTAAAGCGTAATAAAGGAGGTGAAATTATCATCCCAAAATTAAAATCATATAGAGTAATTGATCTTGCAAAAGTTATTGGGCCAAATTGTAAATTAAAATATACCGGAATTAGACAGGGAGAAAAAATCCATGAAAGCTTAATTTCAGACAGTGAAATTAGAAATGTTGTGGATGTTGGAAAATATTATATTATTTTTAATAATGAAAGATTAGCCGAATTAAGTCTGAAGAATAAAAAATTCAAAAAGTATACAATTGGGGAAGAGTACTCATCAAATAATCAAAAAAGCCTGTTAAATACTCTAGAACTCAAAAAATTAATAAAAAAAAAATTAAAACAATGAAAGAAATTTGTGCAATTATACCTGCACGATATAAATCAAAGAGATTACCAGGAAAGCCTTTAATTAAATTATTTAATAAAGAACTTTTATTATTAACATATGAAAAAATTAAAAAAATAATATCTGAAGAAGATATTTATGTATTTACAGATTCTATGAAAGTAAAAAATAAACTAGATAAAAAAATTAAGAACATAGTTTTATTCAAAGGTAAATTTAATAACGGGACAGAAAGAGCAGCTTTTGGATTAAAATATATAAAAAAAAGTTATAAAGCTACAATGTTAATTTCATGTGATAATCCTTTTATCAAAGAAAGCTCAATAAAAAAATGTATTGAAGCATATCGAGTTATTAAAAATAATAATATTTATTGTGGCTCAACAATTCATACAAAAAATAATAAATTAAATATTTATAAAAATAAAAATATTGCCAAAATAGTCTTAGATAAGAAAAATGATGTAATGTATTTAAGTAGATCTCCAATACCCTACAATTATGAAAAAAATAGATATTATTTAACTCACCATGGACCAGTTTGTTTAAAGATAAATAATTTAAAGATGTATTATAAATTACAAAATACACCACTCCAAATAGCCGAGGATAATGAGTGGCTTAAAATGCTAGAGTATGGTTTTAAAATAAGATCATCATTAGTTAATAGCATTAATCGAGAAATCAACACTGTTGATGATCTTAAATATTATCAAAATAAATTAAATAAATGATAGAAAGATTTTTTAAGTTAAAAATCAATCAATATTATTTAAAAAAATATAATAAAAAAAAAAACCATACTAAAATATTTGAAGAGGATAAATATTGGAAGAATATTTTAAATTTTGAGGATCCTGATGGTAAAATAAGAAATCTATCATTAGAAAAACAAAAAAAATTAAAAGATTTAAAAAATGAGATAAGGTTTATTAAATCAAAATTTAGAAATAAAAAAAATAAAAGAATTATTGATTTAGGCAGTGGTTTTGGTTTTTTTCTTAGCGCATTTAATAATAGATGGGATAAATACGGGATAGAGCTCTCTGAAATTGTAAGTAAAAAATCTATGAGTTGGGCTAAAATTTTTAAGCTAGATTTACAAAAACAATTTGATAAAAAAATAATTGAAAAATTGGGTAAATTTGATGTAGTTTTTTCTTATCATGTTATAGAACACTTAAATCGTCCAGAAAATTTCATTGAAAATGTTTATAAAATTTTAAAACCAGATGGATATTTTATTTTAGGAACACCAAATTTTGATAGTGCATGTGCCAGAAGATTTAAAAAAAATTACAGATTTTATAAAGATAAAACCCATATTTCATTTTTCTCAGAAAATTCTTTATTCAGGTTACTTGATGATTTTGGTTTTAAAATTAATTTTGTTGATTATCCTTTTTTTGAAACGGAATTTTTTAATGCTTCTAATATGATGAGGTTATTTAATAAAAATGAAATTTCACCACCTTTTTATGGAAATATAATGACTTTTTACTGTAAAAAAAAAACTAAAAAACAACTAAAAGAAGAATTAAATTACAAAAATAAAAGATATCAAAACTTGTTAAAATTATAACTTTTTGTGAAAGATAAAATTATTTTATTCTTTGTAAGACGTCATGCTGGTGAAATAGACTGGATTTTACCTTTATTAAGCAAATATAAAAAGCAACATAAAATCATAACTATATTTGCAAATCAAAGTTCGTATGAAAGTTTAAAAAATAATTCTGATATTTTTAAAATTTGGAAATCAATTTGTAAGAATTATTTAATTATTACAAATAAAAATAAATTTTTTTGGAAAATTTTAAATAAAATTTTAATTTTATTAAAAAATCTATTCAATAATAAAATTCAAGTATTAAATAATTTTCAAAATTATGTTTTAGAAAATACTTTTGATTTAAATAATTTTTTAAAAATATTTAAAATAAAATTAATAGATATAAAAGTTCTTTTTTTACCTATTGTTGATCAATCATATATTTCAAAAATATTTAAGCTTAAAAATTCAAAAATATTGATTGTTAGATTTCCCGAGTCAACTATGATAACTGCTAATAAAAAAGAGAATCCGAATATTGTTACTTCTATGTTTTCAAATGTCACTGGAGATGTATTTGTTTTTTCGTCAAAGAGTAATAAAGAATATTTTTTAGGAGATAATAATTTATATAATTCAAAAATTATATATTCTGGTTTTTTGAGATATGAAAAATGGTGGATAAATAAATTTTTAACAAAAAAAAAAAAATCAAATATTTTTAAAATCTTAGTTGCTATTAGAGGTCCAAACGAATTTTATTATCAAAAGTCTTCTTATATAAAAACTATAAAAGATATAATGGAAATTGTAAAAAATATAAAAAATTGTAAGGCAATTTTTAAAGTTCATCCTCAGGATAAAGATATTTATCTTTTAAAAGATATTTTAAGCAAGTTTAATAAAAATTTTTGGTCAATTAGTAGCAATCATATTTTAAAGTTGTCTCAAAATTCTGACTTTTGCATATCAATTTTGACATCAGCTTGTTTCGATTGTTTATCAATAAAAAAACCAACCGTAGAATATTATGATGTTGAAAGAGAAATATCTCTATCTAAAAACGCTATTAATCATAATCACATGATATTTGATAAAAGAAAAAAAAAATGGATTACAATTTTTAATTATAAAAATTTATTAAAGACATTTGATAATAAAGAAAATTTACAAGAAATTATTTATCAAGTCTTTAATGGTAAAAAAAATAATTTGTGGGAGAAAAATTTTAATGAATTTCAAAAGTTAATAAAAAATAAAATTGACGCTGCTAGACTATTTGAAGAAATTAACAAATATCAAAAACAGTTAAATTAGAGATTGAATTAAAATTTATGTAATATATCTATTAATTCCACAATGGAATACATAAGAAAATGCATTATTATATTAGATAAAAAACAAAAACTAAATTTTTTTTTAGTTGCATTTTTAAATTTTTTTATAACATTACTTGAGCTTTTGGGTATTTCGATAATATTTCCAGTTATATCAATTTTGATTGATCCTTCAATTGTTTATAAGTATTCAGAAAATACTTTTTTTTCTTTTATTATAGATTACTCCCATTCAAAATTAATAATTATATCCCTTTCAATCACAATTATTTTTTATTTTTTAAAAACTATTGTAATTACTTTAATTACATACTTTAAAACTCAAAGAATGTATGTAATCTCAGCATCTTTAAGTCAATCGATGTTCTATGGATACATAAATCAATCATTAAGTTTTTTAATTCCAAAAAATTCAGCCTATGTCACAAGAAATATAATTGATTTCCCAAGTCTGTACGTAAATAACATATTGGTTGGATTATTTACAGTATTTTTTGAATTAATTTTTATTTTTGGGATTTTTATTATTTTTATTAAATTAAACTTTAACATAGGTCTTATTATTTCAATACTAAGCATAGCGTTTATATTTTTATATAATTTTTTCAATCTCAAGAATCTTTCAATTTATGGAAAATCTTTAAATGATAGATATTCCTTGAGAATGAAAACAGCAAGAGAGGCAATTGAAGGAATAAAAGAAATTGGTTTATACAATAAACAAGACTATTTTAATAAAATTTATTCTCAGGATAATTTTAGAATAGTTAGCTTATCAACTTTATTTGAAATTAGACAAATTTTACCAAAATTTCTCTTAGAATTTTTAGCTGTTGTTTTTATTTCAAGCTCTATTATTTTTTTACTTAACAAAGGATATGAGCCCAGTGAAATATTTCCAGTAATCAGTGTTCTTGCAGCAGGATTAATAAAAGCTATTCCATCAATATCTAAAATACTTAGTTCGATGCAAAGAATTAAATCAAACGAACATGTGGTTAATACAATTTATGAAGAAATAGCTAAGTTTAAAAAAATTTTAATAAACACAAATTCTCTAAAGGATTTTAATAAAGAAATTATTATAAAAAATCTAAGTTTTAAATATCCATCATCTAATATAATTATTAAGGATTTAAATTTTAAAATTAAAAAAAACACTATTTTTGGTATCAAAGGAAAAAGTGGATCAGGTAAATCAACTTTACTTAATTTGATTTCTGGTTTTTTAAATCCTACCAGTGGAGCTATTCTTGTTGATGGAGTTAATATTCAAGAAAATGTATCTAATTGGCAAAAAAATATTGCTTATATACCGCAAAAAGTTTTTATTTCTGATAATAATATAAAACAAAATATATGTTTTGGAGTTCATCAAAATAATATTGATGAAAATTTACTAATTGAGGTAATTAAAATTGCAAAAATTGATGAATTTATAGATATTAATAATGGAGGTTTAAATAAAATTTTAGGTGAAAGAGGATCAAACATTTCATCAGGTCAAATTCAAAGAATTGGCCTAGCTAGAGCTTTGTACACAAAACCAAATATATTAATTTTAGATGAGTCTACAAGTGCACTAGATAAATCAACAGAGGAAAAAATTTTAGATGACATACTTAAGCTTAAGTCAAAAATTACAATATTATTTGTTTCGCATAGTGATAAAGTAATTTCGCTATGTGATGATTTTTATAATTTAGAAAAATAAACATGTTTTTTTCTTTGATAAATAACAATTTTAAAAAAATAATTAATCATAATAAAAAATTTTTTAAAAAAAATAATGAGCAAATTTCAGAAAATAAGCAAAATTTAATATTAATTGAGTTTAATAATTTTACAGCAAATCATATAGGGTCTTCATATCTATCAAATATTTTGAAAAAAAAATATAATGCAAGAATTATTGCATATTTTGGGCATGTTCTTCTAAATTACAATTTAGAAAGAAGTTTTATTACAAATTTAAAAATCAAAATAGGCAAATTATTTAGCTTAAATTTTTTTGGTGTTTACAAATCTTTTGGTGTTAGTGATTTTTTTTATCCTAAGGCAACTAGTGATTTATACTTTCTAAGAGACAAGTATTTCAAATTTTTCAAGAACAAGATTAAAACATTAAAAAGTCTTGAAAAATTTAAATTGGCTGGTGTGCAAATTGGAGATTTATTGTATGATACATATTTAAAAAAAAATTATGATATAATACCTACGATTGACTTAAAAAATGAAAAGTTTTTAATTTTTGTTAAAGATTTCATTCTATTATTTTTAATTTGGCTTAAATTTTTTAATCAAAATAAGATTAAAAGTGTAATAGCATCTCATAGTGTTTATTCACTTGCTATTCCTCTCCGTATTGCTTTAAAAAAAAAAAGTGATGCTTACGTATTATCTCCTCAATACTTAAGAAAATTAAAAAAAAATTTTATTTATCAGTCATGTGAAGCAAAACATTTTAAAAAGATATTTAATAACATTGATCATAAAAAAAAAAAAGATATCTTAAATATTTCTAAAATTAAGATTGACTCTAGATTAAAAGGTAATTATTCCTCAGATTATCCATATGTAACTAAAAGCCCTTTTGGAAATTTTACCAAAAAAAAATTATTAACTTCAGAAAAAAAAACAAAAGTATTAATAGCAACACATGATTTTTTTGATGGTCCCCATGCGAATGGTATTCATTTATTTTCAGATTATTACCATTGGTTTAAATTTTTATGTGAAACAGCTAAAAAGACAAATTATCAATGGTATGTAAAAACTCATCCTACTTATGGTAAAGAGTGGAAAAGATATGTCGAATATGAGAGGAAAGTTGTTAAAAATATTTTGAAAGATTATAAAAATATCAATTTGTTACCTTCATATACAACTCATAATCAGCTTGTAAAAGAGGGTATTGATGCAGTTTTTACTGTTCATGGAACAATAGCACTTGAATATGCACTTTTTAATGTTTTGAGTGTTAATGCATCCCTTAATAACCCACATATTAAATATAATTTTACACTTCATCCATCAAACAAAAAGGAGCTAGAGAAAATAATTTTAAACTTAAGAGAATTTCAAACAAAAATAAATTTTAATATGAATGAGATTTTAGAATTTTATTCTACAAAAAATATTTTTTTTTCTAAAAACTGGTTATTTCAAGATTATGAAAAAGTTGTTAAACAATTAGGTTACCATGGTCTGGAAGGTGGTAAATTAGAATTTTATGATTATTGGATTAAAAATTTCAATTTAACACAACATCATGAATTAAACAGCAAAATTAACAAATTTGTGCATTCAAAAAATTTATTTTTATTAAATAATAATAATTTGGGAAACTTTTAATATGAATATTTGTTTAATACCAGCTAGATCAGGCTCAAAAAGAATTAAAAATAAAAATATTAAAAATTTTTATGGTAAACCTATAATTTATTATTCTATTAAAACTGCAAAAAAAAGTAAATTATTTGATAAAATAATTGTATCTACTGACTCAAAAAAAATTTCAAAAATTTCAAAAATGTATGGTGCTGAAACTCCCTTTTTACGACCAAAAGAAATTTCAGATGATTATGCGACTGATTATGACGTAATTAATCATTTTATATATTATTGTAAAAAAAATAAAATTAAAATTAATAAGCTCTGTTATTTATATCCAACCAATCCTTTAATAAATGTTCAAATATTGAAGCAGTGTTTAAGAGAACTAAACAAAAAAAATTGTCAAAAAGTTATTACGATTAGTAGATTTCCTCATCCTATTCAAAGAGCGTTAAAAAAAAGTAAAAAAGACAATTTTGATTATCTAAATAAATCTTTTGCAAACTCAAGATCACAGGATTTAGAGAACTTTTATTATGATGCTGCAAAATGCTATTGGTATAATTTTGATAGAATAAAAAAATTTAGAAAAAAACTCATAACAAAAGGTGTCGAAATTAATCGAGATTTAGTTTGTGATGTTGATAACTTAGAAGATTTTAATTTTTTAAAGAAATTATTTAGATTAAATAATATATGAAAAAGATTGGATTTTTTTTATTAACTTTGACAATTGTTTTTTTTGTGGGTCTTTATCTTTTATCACAAGGCTCTGATAATAAAATATCAAAATTTATAAAAGATAATTTTTCTTATGAGATAAAATATTTATTAAAAAAAACAATTTTTTATGTTCCGAATTTAAAAAGAGAATATGAGAACTTACAAAAAGAAATTAGTCAATTAAATATCGATAATTTAAAATTAAAAAATAATTATGATCTATTATTTAGCCAACTAAATCTAGGTAAAAAATCAGAAAATAATATAAATGACTTATACTTAATTAATGTAGTGGCACCATTTACAAATGAAAAAAATGACTATCAAATTAAATCAGGATACCTTGATATTTATAAAAATTATGTTTTTTTGATAAATGGTAAAGGTAATATTTATTACTTCTTAAAAGATGAATTTGTTAAAAATAGGATTGATTTCAAAGTTTTAAATTCTGATATAAATAATTTCATTTCCACTACAACCAATTTTAGATGGTCTGGCATTAAAGATATTAAAATTGTAAATGACGAAATTTTTTTATCTATTACTTCTGAAATTAAGAAAAATTGTTATTCAACGTCATTAATTAAGTCAAAAATAAAATTTGATGAATTAAATTTTAAATATGTATTTAAAAATCAAGATTGTGTAGAAATAAAAGAAGGTGCTCAACCTTTTAAGTTTTTTAATGGATACCAGACAGGTGGTAGGATTGATAATATTGATGAAAAATTATATTTAACAATAGGCGATTATAATGCATGGGAGTACCCACAAGTAGAAAATAAATTTATAGGAAAAATTATTGAAATAAATCTATTAAGCGAAAAAATTAAAATAATCTCATCCGGACACAGAAATCCACAGGGTTTATTTATACATTCGTTTAAAGATAAATTGTTGATTAGCACAGAACATGGGCCCAAGGGTGGAGATGAAATTAATATGATTGATTTAAAATTAGACTTAAAGGAAAATAATTATGGTTGGCCCATAGCTTCTTATGGCGTACATTATGATGTGGTTCCAATTAATTCTTTCACCAAAAAATATGCACCACTAAAAAACTCACATGAAAAAAACGGATTTAAAGAACCAATATTTACATTTAAAGAACAAATTGGAATTTCTCAAATAATAAAAAATTTTTTCTCAAATAAAAATCAATATTTTATAACATCGCTTCGTGCAAAAAAAATATATTTAATTGAATTTGATAAGAATCTGTCAAAACCCAAGATCATTAACGAATACGATTTAAAGGAAAGAATTAGAGATATTATTTATGATTATGAATATAATTCATATTATCTCCTTTTAGAAGATACACCATATGTATCAAAAATGTTTATTAAAAAACTTTAATAAAAAAATTGAATGAAAATTTTATATGATTATTCTATTTTTACTCATCAATCACTTGGTGGTATTTCTAGATATTTCATAAATTTAGATAGAGAGATAAATAAAAAGAAATATATCTCAAATATAATAGCTCCAGCTCACTACAACAAATTTTTAAATGAATATTCTAACTATAAAGGAATTTACTTAAAAAAATTTCCAAGATTTACAAGTAAAATATTTAATATTTATAATAAAATGACTACATTAAATTTTATTAAATTTAATCAACCAAATATTTATCATAAAACTTATTATAATAATTTTTGGCCTAATAACTTTAAAGGAAAAAAATTTTTAACTGTCTATGATCTAATTCATGAAAAGTTTTATAAAGATTATAACTTTTCATATAATCATAGACCCAAAAAAAAAGATTTAGATAATACTGATGGTATAATTGCAATATCTAATAACACAAAAAGTGATTTGATAAATTATTACAACATTCCTTCTAATAAAATTTATGTAACACACCTAGGTATAAACTTTGAAACATTTAGATTTTCAAAAAAAATAATAGATGACCCTTTTATTTTGTTTGTTGGTGATAGAAAAAGATATAAAAATTTTGAAAACTTATTAAAAGCTTATTCATTTTCTGAAAAGATTAATAAAAGTTTTAAATTAGTTGTTTTTGGTGGAGGTAATTTTTTTGATAATGAAAAAAAAATGATTAATGAATTTCACTTAAATGAAAAACACATATTAAAAATTGATGGAGATGATAAAGTTCTAAGTAATTTATATAAATCTGCAAGTTTATTTGTTTTTCCCTCTAAATATGAAGGATTTGGTTTACCACTTCTAGAAGCAGCTTCAAATAATTGTCCAATTGCATGTAGTAGAATAGAGGTGTTTCAAGAAATTATGAATGATAATGTGATTTATTTTGATCCGTATTCGGTTGAGGAAATAATTGAATGTTTAGAAAAAGTCTTATGGTCTGGGTCAATACAAAAAAAATTAATTACTGGTGCAAAAGAGAACTTAATTAATTTTTCTTGGGAAAAATGTTCAGAGGAAACATTAAAAATTTATAAAAATCTCTAATTTATAATTTATAAATTTTATTATCTTTATACCATTCGTATAATCTAAAAATATTATCTCTAAATTTAGAAAAGTTTCTAAACTTAGTTAAATTCTTTATTTTAGTATTGTCGCCATGGGTTTTTAATATATCCGCTTTGTGTTTTTTTATATATTTAATTTTCAACTTATTTTTTGATTTAAATAATTTTGTAATATCTAAAATATTTTCTGGGTTATTGGAACATACATTCAAAATTTCATTTTTATATGTTTTTTTTCTAATTAATTTCTCAATAATTTGAGTTACATCATTTATATACGTGAAATCTCTTTCATGGTTTCCACTATTTTTTAGATAAAAAGTTTTTTTTTTTTTTGATGATTTAAACATTTTAAATAAAAACATATCTTGTCTTCCATATTCTCCATAAATTGTAAAAAATCTTAAGCCTATGAACTTAATATTAGAAATTTTACTATAAGTTTCAGCTATTTTTTCATTTAACATTTTTGATACTGCATAAATATTAATTTGGTTGAGTTTATGGTTTTCGTTTAATGGAAAATTATTGCTATTCCCATAAACAGAGCTTGAGGAAGCATACAATATTTTTTTAATATTATTTTTTTTTGCTGCTAAAACTAAATTTAAAAAGCCCAATATATTTGAATTTATATATTTTGATGGATTAATGAATGAATATCGGACACCAGCTTGACCAGCCAAATGTATAATAATATCAATTTTATTTTTTGATATGTAATTATTTAAAGATTTTTTATCAATAATATTTATTTTTTTAAAAAAAAAGTTTTTGAATTTTTTGAGACTATTTAATCTAAATTTTTTTAATTTAATAGAATTAAATTGATCAAAATTGTCTAATCCAAAGATTGTATATTTTTTTTTTAAAAGTCGTAAAGCAGTGTTAGTGCCTATAAATCCCGCAACACCTGTAATTAATATTCTCATTTATAATTTTTTTATATGTTTCAAATATTTATAAATAAATATTATCAAAACTAAAAATTTACTTTGTTTATTATTAAGTCTAATCTCTATTTCCTCAAAAAAATGATCTCTAAAATTAATTCTACTTGAAAAACCTCCTCTTCTGAAATATCCAAAAAGTTCATTTTTTTTTGTTCCAATACCTTTAAGTTTATGTTCAATAATCATTCGGTAAAAATAGTCATAATCTGAAGAATATTGATATTTTAAATTGTAATAGCCAATTTTTTTTGCAGATTTTAGTTTTATAAAAAAACCAGTTGAATGACTTGAATAAAAGCCCCAACTCCATCTAATTTTATATGGTTTATAGCCATATAATATTCCCCAATGTTTTTTTACCGACCCAAATATAAAATCTAATTGTGGATAGCTTCTTATATACCTTTCTAAATGTATAAAAGCATTATCTGCATATGTATCATCAGAGTTCAAAAATCCGATATAGTCTCCTTTTGCAAGTTGCATACCTAAATTAAAAGCGTCATAAATTCCTTTATCTTTTTTTTGGCACCAATATTCAATTTTGTCCTGGTAAGTTTTTATTATATCTATTGTGTTGTCTGTTGAACCGCCATCAATAACAATATGTTCTAAGTTTTCATAATTTTGTTTATATAAGCTTTTGAAACATTCTTCTAAGTATTTACCACCATTTAAAACAACAGTTATCACTGAAATTTTAGGTTTAGAGCTTATTTTTTTTTTAATAAAACTATTTAGTCGTTTACCTCCATGTTGAATTGGATTTGTAATAAAATCTATACTACTGATTGTCATAATTTAAAAATTGATCTACTAGGTCTTTTATATTTTTTTTAGGGAATAAATTTAATTTTTTTTTGATTTTAGATATATCAGCATAATTTTCATTTATATCATATTTTCTAAAATATTTTTTATTAACTTTAATATAATTTTGATAATTTAAATTTTTTTTCATAAAGAAGTATTCTATTACTTTTTTTAATTTTATTGATTTTCCTGTAGCCAAAACATAATCATTAATATTTTTATCATTCAAGATTTTATAAATTAACTCCATATATTCTTCACTTGATCCCCAGTCTCTAATCACATTTACATTTCCAACTTCTATTTTTTTTGAAAATCTTTTATTTTTAATGTAGTTAGAAATTTTTTTAAAAATAAAATTTTTATTTCTTAAAATTGACTCATGATTAAAAAAAATAATTGAGAATGTTTTTAAGTTAAACATTTCCCTATATGATTTAACTATTTCATATCCAATAAGTTTTGATAAAGCATAAGGGCTTTGTGGTTTTTTTTCACTTTCATCATTTAGCTTAATTTTTTTTTGATAGCCGAAAATTTCACTAGAAGAACTAAACATAAATTTAGTTTTATTTCTTTTTTGTTTTTTCAAATTTTCTAAAATAATTTGCAATGGAATAATTTGACTTTCAAAAGTTTCTTCCTCTAATTCGTAAAAAGAATTGATCACACTCGATTGACCTCCTAGAAAAACAATATATTTATAGTTATTTTTAAGGATTTTATGCAAAACTTGATAATTTTGATTAATTTTAAAAACCTTTAATTTATTTTCTATTCTTATTTTTTTAAGATTTGTATTCCACCCCCTTTTCTTTCTTGAAATACCATGAACTATAAAATTATTATCTAGATAACACTTAGCTAGATAAGACCCGTCTTGACCAGTTATTCCATAAATTAAAATTTTATTTCTCACTTATAATTCCAATACACATAAATATAAAAAATTAAAAAAATAATTTTTAAAAATACATTAATTCAATCATTGTTTTTTTATAATAATACTTAACAAAAAAATTAATTAAATTTGATTAAAAGAATTTAAAATTAATATTTAAATACCTCCAAACAACTTAGGCATAATTTTTTTATAATACCAATAGAATTGAGAAATAATTATATTTTTTGAATTAAATCCGTTATCTATTTCATATCTTATCTGATTTTTTTCTATATTTAAAGCAATTGAAGCAGCACTGATATTTGAGCAAAGATATACAAAATATTTACAAGAAGATAAAAGCATAGTTTCTATTATTGCTTCTCTACCCAACTTATATCTATGTAGATTTCTTGGATAAATTTTAAATGCATCATTTTTATTAGATCTATATGATGACTCCAAGTAGATAATTTTATCTGTAAATTTTTTTTTAAAAAACTCTAAATAATTTTTTTCTTCGGTAACTAAAAAAATTTTATCAACTTGATATTTTTTTATAATATAATTAGTAAAATTATACATTTGTTTTTTAGTTGCAGGAAGTGGGTGTCCAGCAGATTTTTTGTAACTTGTGCCTCTAAAATGTATTCCTAAAACTTTTTTTTTTTCAAATTTTTTTAAAATTTTAATATATATTTTTTTTAAATTTTTATTTATTTTAATTTTTTTATTTAATAATTCTTTTAAATCAAAGTCTTTGTCCATATTATATGAAAAAAAATTATAAAACTTGTCATTAGTTATAAGTACATTTTTACTTTTATAAACTTCATCTAATGAAAAGTCATTTAGATCTTCAAAATAATAGTTCCAAGCATTATTGATATTTTTAAATTTAATTTTTTCATTATAAATTGTTGGAAAATTTTCCATATCTATTATGGGTATAAAATCAAATTTTTTTATAATTTTTAAATGATTTAAAATAAAAGTTATATTTGAAAATAAACCTGCCCCAGGTGTTCTTTTAATAACATAAAATATTTTGTCCGAGTTTAGAGAGCCAAATGATTTTTGATAAAGTTTTAATTTTATTAGGATTTCTGCATCTTTATCTATGTTTCCAATAATATCATTTTCTTTTGAAAGGTTTATAATATTGCTGTTATTTAAGATATCTTTTAACAAACCTGGGTTTTGAGAGGTTAGTTTGAAGATAAGTTTCTTAATTAGTCTTATCATTAGGTATTATTTAGCATTATTTAAAATTTTGTATATATAACATTTAAATTTAATTATCAGATCTTGACTAAATATAATAATTAAAAAAATTAATAATATAAATTAAATTTTATCAAATAATTCTTAAATATATTTTTTAATAACATCATTATATTTTTTACAATTTTGATTAAAGTCAAATCTATTTAAACTTTTATAAGCTTTATTTAAAATATTTGATAAGTTTTTCTTTTTACTAAATAGTAGAATTTTTTTTGCTAACAATTTTTCATTATTAATTTTTGTTAAGATCCCATATTTGCCATTACCAAGTATTTCCCTAGGTCCTGTTGGACAGTCTGTGGAAATTATATATTTTTTTAATGCCATAGCTTCAAGCAGAACATTTGGTAGGCCCTCATAAATAGATGTTAATAAAAAAAGATTTGATTGATTTAAATATTTGTATGGATTCTTTTGAAATTTTAAAATCTTGATTTTATTGTTTAAATTATTTTCATTTATAAATTTTTTTAAATTATTTTTGTTTGGGCCATATCCCATTATCAATAGTTTAATATCTATTAGACATTCATTCAAAATTTTAATAGCTTTAAGTAACGTAATTTGATCTTTTTGATCAGTAAATCTTCCAATATTAATAGCTTTAATTTTAGTATTTTTAAAAAAATGAAAATTTAATTTTTCCTTACTTTTAGTTTTTATTTCTTTAAGGTTTAATGGGTTGTATATTAATACGGAATTAATATTAAATTTTTTATCTATTTCTTTTTTAAAAATCTTACTATTTACTATGATAGCTTTAGGAATTTTAAGCAAATATTTAAATAATAAGTTTTTAGTGAAATTTTTAGTCCATCCTGAAGGTGATGAATTTGATCTTGTAATTAAATTAAAGTTAAATATAAAAGATAAAATACAACAGTATACATTGGCCTGGAAAGAAAATACTAATTGTCGTTTTATTATAGTTTCTTTTATTAATAATAAAATACATTTCCAATATTTATAATATTTGGAGTAATTTTTTTTTGGTTTTTTTAAATAGTTAATTATCTGAATTTTTTTACTAAATTTATAGTTAAACCCATCATCAAAAGTAATTATTTTTATTTTATAATCAAGATTTTTCAAATAATTTGAAATAATAAATAAGTTTTTTTCTACGCCACCACCATCAATTGATGGCATAAAAATTATTATTGGTTTTTTTATTTTATTCATAAAATTTTATTAATTATTTTATTAAATTAAACTTATTTAATATTAATAAGCATAGTCTTAATTGAATTTCTGATTTATATGTATAATTAAACATGAATAAATATTTATTATAATCATATATATTAAACAAATTTAATCTAAAAAAAATTGAAAAAAAAAATATATTATTGGTCTCCTTTTTTATCTCCTATAGCAACTACAAAAGCTGTTATAAATTCAGCATCTTCAATTATGAGATACAGTAAAGATTATGAGTGTACAATTTTAAATTTTTTTAATGAATTTTGTAATTTTGAAAAATTAATATTAAGAAAAAATATTAAAATAATGAACTTTTATAAAATTAATTTTTCAAAATATCTTCCATATCGGGGAAAAATAAAAAGTAGACTTTCATTTGTTATCTTTTTTATTTTAGGGTTTTTACCATTAAAAAAAATTCTTAGAAATTATAAACCTGATTATTTAATTATTCACTTGATATCATCATTACCACTGGTTTTATTTATATTATTTCAATTTGATACAAAATTAATCTTAAGAATTTCAGGTTATCCAAGAATGAATTATTTTAGAAAAATTTTATGGAAAGTTGCGTTTAAAAAAATTTATTTAGTTACATGTCCAACTGTTAATACTTTAAATTACTTAAAAAAGTTAGATTTAATTAATCCAAAAAAAATTAAACTTTTATACGACCCAATAATTGATGTAAATGAAATTAATAAAAAAAAAAATGAAATAATAGATTATAAAAATTATTATTTAGCAGTTGGACGACTTACAAAACAAAAAAACTTTTTATTTTTGTGTGAGACTTTTAGTAAATTAATTGAGGAAAATAAAAAATTAAAACTATTAATCGCTGGAACTGGAGAAGAAGAAAATAAAATTAGAAAATATATTAAAAAAAATAATCTTAACAACAATATTATTTTACTTGGCCATGTCTCAAATATTTATCCATATTTTAAAAATTCTAATGGTTTTATTTTAAGTTCTCTTTGGGAGGATCCTGGATTTGTAATTGTAGAGGCCTCATTTTGTAGAACACCAATATTATCTGCTAATTCTTGGCCAGGACCAATTGAGTTAATTGTCAATAATCATAATGGTATTTTGTATGATAGTAATGATAAAAATAGTTTTTATGAAAAATTTAAACAATTAGAAAATTTAGATGATAAAAAAAATATGCAGTTAAATAATTTAAAATATATAAAAAGATTCACTTTGTTTAATCATTACAAAGAACTTTCTAATATAATTAATAAATGATTTTGAATCTTATTTTTTTTTTCATTTTTAGCTTAATCATAACATTTTCAACCATTGGATATGGTTTTGCATTAGTAAGAGTATTAAAAATTGATTATTTTAATCTTAACTATGGGTTTGTAGGAATTTTAGGTCTATTTTTTTTGAGTATAATTGCTAGTTTTACACATTTATTTTTAGCTCATGGTTATATTCATAATTTGATAATAATTTTATTTGGATTATTTTTTTTAATTATTTCTAAACAAAAAAATTTTAAACAATTTATTAGATTATCAATTATTTTTTCTTTTTTGTTTATATGTATTTTAGTTGCTAAAAATAATGAAGACTTTGGTTACTATCATTTACCAAATTCAATACAATTTGTAGAACAAAAACTTCAGTTTGGTTTAGGAAATATTAATCATGGTTTTAAACATATTAGTTCAATTTTTCAGTTGATGTCTCTAAATTATTTACCAATTTTTCATTATTATTTATTTAATATAACGAATTTCCTTTTTTTCTTGTTTTTTATTACTTTTGCTATTTTTCAATTATTTGACAATAAAAGATTAACTTCAAATATTTCAAATATTTTTTTAATTTTATTTTTAATTCTTTTTATTGCAAAATTCAGTAGACTTGCGGAATATGGATCAGATATTTCTGGACAAATTATTATAACAATTTTTTTATATTATATAGTTGAAATAATTTTAAATAAAAAATTATCAGAAAAATATTTAAAACATTATTTTAATATATCATTAATTTTAATTGTTTTCGCTGTATCTCTTAAATTTATACTTGTGATTTATTCAGTTTTATTTTTTAGTGTGTTTTTAATTATATTTAAAAAAAAACTATTTTTTAAAATATTCAATCTTAAAATATTATTTATTTCATTTCTTGCATTTGGTATTTTTATATTTTTTAATTTTTCCTCAACTGGTTGCCTAATTTATCCAGTTGAAAAGTTATGCTTTACCAAAACATTTGATTGGGCACTCGATAGCAAAACTGTAAATTATTTAAATTTTCATTATGAACTGTGGGCCAAAGGAGGAAGGGGTCCAAATTTTTCTGTAGAAAACCCAATCGAATATGTCCAATCTTTTAATTGGGTATCAAATTGGATATCAAAATATTTTATTGGTAAATTTACAGATTTTATTTTAGTAACATTTATTATTCTATTTGTTTTCAGTTTAGTTTTTGTTCAAAATTTTTTGAATTATAAAATTAGTTTTAAAAAATTTACTGTAAATTCAATTATTATTTATCTTAATTTCTTAGCAATATTCACAATTTGGTTTTTAAATTTTCCAACTTTAAGATATGCAGGTTTCGTCATAGTTTTTATTCTAATAGCATTTCCATTCATTTTATTATTTGATGAAGTGATTGATCTATCTTTGAAGGTAAATTTTAAGAAAATTATAATATTAATACTAATTTCGTATTCAATTTTTCTAATCAAAAATATTCAAAGAATTAACAATGAATTTAAACTCTCAACCGAAGATCATCATAACTTTAAAAACTTTCCCTTTTTTTGGGTAAATAATGTAAATTCAACTGAGCATTTAATAAATGGACATTTAGTTTTTAAAGTTAATGGTATGTGCTGGAATACAAAATCTACATGTGTAAGAAACCTTGATAACCTAAGAATCGTAGAAAAAAATAAATATATTTTTTATTCAATAAATTAATGAACTATAAAAAAAATTTAGTTACAATTATAATTACGTATTATAAAAAAAAAAATTTTATTGAAGCGACAATAAAGTCAATCTTAAAACAAGATTATCATTTTTATGAAATAATATTAGTATATGACGATGCTAATAAAAATGATTTGAAATATATTGTAAGTTTGCTCGATCAATTTGCTTTAAAAAAAATAATAATTAACAAAAAAAACTTAGGTGTTGCAAAATCTAGAAATTTAGCAAAAAAATTTTCTAAAGGAGAATATTTAGCTTTTATAGACTCCGATGATTTATGGAAGAAAAATAAGTTAACTTATCAAATTCAATTTATGAAAAAAAAATCTTCATTAATATCTTTTACATCTTACGAAGTTTTAGGTAAAAAGAATTTAATACTTAAAAAAAACTTAGTTACAAAAGATCCTGATTATAAAAATCTTAGTAAATCAAATTTTATTGGGTTAAGTACTGTAATGGTACATAGAAAAATTTTACCAATGATTAAATTTCCTAATTTAAAAACACAAG